>Ga0255047_10000099_pt1 | contig 57613 bp, 86 predicted proteins | sample JV7_2_1_MG_FD_183640 | JGI IMG/M metagenome (GOLD analysis project Ga0255047, IMG submission 183640) | Seawater microbial communities from Jervis Inlet, British Columbia, Canada - JV7_2_1 | ecosystem: Environmental > Aquatic > Marine > Inlet | place: Canada: British Columbia | collected 2016-10-06
GCATCCTTCGGGAACTCAAGCACCCTCGCACCCTCTCGTCTAGCCTCGCCGATCTCGTCGGTTCCCCCACCTTCACCCCGGCGCACCTGGAGCGCGTGAGGGAGGTTGTTCTCGACGCCTACGGTGGATGGGATGGGACCGTCCTTGAAGACTTCCTAGCTGCCGTCTGCGCCGCCCTCGCCCAGCCGCAGGAGCAGGAGCAAGACCATGAGTAGCTGCGACTTCGCGGACCTCAAGCCGGGGATGGTGTGCGAGCACGAGGACGGCACGCGCAGAGTCGTCCACGCCCTTGACCCCTCCGCCGTTAACCGTGGGGGACATGTCTACTGGAGTCGCTCTTGGCCGGACGGTTCCCGCGACGGCCTGCATAGCGCAACCTCAAAGGAATGGAACCGCTGGGCCGCCCGCGCCCGCGTGGTGGAGCAAGGGGAGGGGGAGTGATGCGCAAGCGAACCCCCTGGGCCAGAATCTATGAGGCCGGGCTCAACGGAACCGGGTGCCGCCTCTCCGTCGAGGACGTGGGTGCATTGATGATGGACCACGCGATCACCACCCGCGGATCACTGGATCTGGAGGCGATCAAGGAAGGACGTGACCCATACGAGGAAGAGGGTGCCAATCCACACTTTGGCTTGCGCCCCTCAGAGCCGAGGGGGGAGTGATGCTTGAAAGGCAATGGATGATCGCACGTTACCGATGGCGCTTCCGAGTAGTCCCCTGGATAAAGCGGCGGACCATCTGCGCCGTGCGGGGCCACGACCTGGGGCAGATCGAATGGATCTACTACAACGGCTGGCCGTACCATCGACCATGCAAGACGTGCGGAGTCGAGGTCGGGTGCCGATACGAGAGCCTGCGTGGAATCTACGAATACGAGCCCGGCTACAGGCACGATGGTCGGTACGGAATCGACATGTTCGTGGACGAAGCCATGGAGGCGCAGGGGACCCCCTCAGAGCCGAGGGGGGAGTGATGTCTTACATGCCCGAACTTCACACGTGTTGTGTTTGCAAGTGCGATCTCGGCCCCGAAGACGGTGACGGAATCTGCGGCGCTTGTGATGCCAACGACGAGGACGAGGAGCAACCCCCCGCCTACACAGAGCAGCAGATCCGGGAGGCGGCGCGCAAGATCGAGGCGTCGTGGCACGAAAAGGTCCCGGCGTACAAGCGTGTAGGCTACCGCGAAGACATCGATCTGTTACTCGCAGCCCTCAAGGGGCAAGGAAAACAACTATGACTGAAAAAGATCCCCTGGCTGACCGCCTCGCCGCCCTCCTCAACGAGGTGTCCCGAGAGCAGGACTCAGACACGCCCGACTTCATCCTCGCTGAGTTCATGGTAGGCGCCCTGGAGGCGTTCGAGCTTGGCGTGAACAGGCGCGAACGGTGGTATGGCCGACCGCACAATGCAGTCCCCACACTCACCGAAGCCCGGATCCGGGACGTGATGGCAGACCTCGACCCCCTCTACGGACACAGAGGTCAATGGATCGAAGCCGTGTTTGCCAAGCTCGCAGCCCTCAAGGACCCCAAGCCATGAAAGACCCAATCCGCCGCGAGAAGGCCCTCTTCGCGTTCCGCGTCTTCCTCATCCTAGCCACCGCGTTCGTCATCGGAACATCGTGGGGCTGGTCCGACCCCGAGCCCGAACCTGGGCGGGATCATGTCTGCCACGAGAAGCAAGGCGGGTGCTCCGCATGGATCGACATCGAGGGCAGGCCCAGGGAGGCCAAGTTCCGCTTCGGCGATGTCGTCAGCGATCGCTACTACTACCTCCCCCCCGACGAGGGGTGGTGCAAGATCAAGCCCAAGTGCAAGCACAAATGATCTCCCTACTCATCGCCCTGATTCTGCAAACCCAATGCGTGGCTGAGGACTCCGGTCTCAACCTCCCCACCGACCCCCCGAAATCCACTGTGGATTGGGTGGCCCCCGGATTCTACGTGGTGTACTCGCCGAGGGTGTTCCACCCGTACGCACCGGGCAACGTGAAGATGACGGTGGTGCCGCTAGGGTTAGACAAGGTGCTACTATTCGGCACGGGGTACGGGGACACCATCCTTGGGGACCGCCCGCCTGCGGAGGACATGGCTCTCGTCGACCACGTGATTCGGGACTGCCTGCTGTTCAGCTCAACGACGGAGATCATCATCGTGGCGCCGCACTTTCACCCGGACCACCTCGCGCCGGAATCGGTGCATGCCCTGCGTGGGTTGGGGTATCACATCTCGACGATCATCATCCACGAGGGGGACGTGCCCGATTACCTGGATCGGTCGTCGCAGTGGTACGATGGGCCGTACCAGCAGTGGACGGTACAGGATGCGCTCGCTGTTGAGGTGGTGAGCGGGACCGGGTGTGGTAATAAACTGCGGGTCTGGTCCTCGGTTTTAGGGGAGGTGTCGATCAGGAACCGGCCGGAGCACACCGCCGGAACCATGGATCTCACCATCGCTGGGGTAACCGTCCTAGGATCTCAACGCAACACGACATGCACGCCGAGCTCGGTCCAACGCCCGGCGCATGGGAATTGGTAAACCGAACAGGTGTGACTTCCACACCCCATCCCCCCGGTTCGTGTGTGAGCGGCCGGGGGGATTCCTAACATGAAAAAGATAGCAGTCCTCTGCGCGGGGAACCGTGACGTGGTGATGCGCCTGGAACGTATGTACCGAACCGCTGACCCCACGTGGGTTGTGCTCAAGAAACAGACGTACCGCCCCAAGGGGGAGACGATTGTTCTTGATTCGGAATACTTTGAACCCGAAGAGATGGGATGGGATTTCGATGAGTGCGTGTTCCCATGGTGTGGGTTCAACGCAAACCTTGTCTGTACTGCGGAGATCATCGCAGCAGAAATAACCGCTGTTGATGTGTGGTCAAACCGTAATCTATCTCTCCCCCCTCGGGTTGAGGTTGAACCGATCCCGATGACCGGCCGAGACCAGTTCAACGCCCGACTAGATACGATCCGGTCACTCATGGCCGAGAGCCCCCCACCTGGGGATTTCTCTGGGGACGGGTTCCAACGTAAGTACCCCATCCAAGTAGAGCGATCGGCCATATACGGCGCGGCCCTTGAACGGTTCCAGGGGGTGCGCGTGGTGGATATCGGATGCGGACTCGGTTGGGGAACGGCGCTGCTCGCGCAGTATTGCCCCGACGTCGTTGGGGTAGACATCAATGAGCCCATCTTGGAGTACAATCGGCAGACGTTCCGCGGCGCATCGTTTCAATCGAAAGCGCCCGACTACTACCCAGCGGCAACGTTGATTGAGTTCCTCGAACACATCCCTCAGCCGCAAGAATTCCTGTGCGGACTGACCACCCACCGGGTGTTCGTGTCCGTGCCTGACGCACGGTTCTACCCTATCCGCGGCGCGCAGTGTCCCGCCCACATCCACGACTTCCAACCGCATGACGTCGCGAACCTAATGGAACGTGCGGGATATCACCCCGAATTCATTGGCTACCCTACCGTGATCGAAAACGATCTCGGTCCGTGGGAACCCAGTGACTTCGGACTCTCAACCTATCACACAGCCTACAGCGGCCCGTCTGCCCTGTTTTTTGGAACCCGCCCATGAATCATGTATTCGTCCACGACCCCAAGTACCCCGATTATCCCCCCACCACGCCGGAACGGTCCGAAGAAGTGGGGGCGATCCGAGTGGATCATTGGACATGGCGAAAGAAAGAACCGCTGATGTGGTTCGGAATTCCCTTGCGGAAACCTGAGGACGATCTCCTGCGCTATCAGGAAATCATATTCGACACACGCCCCGAAGTGATCTTCGAAACCGGTGGCGCGTACGGGGGCTCGGCGTTGTTCTTCCGACACATGCAGGAGCTAAACGGAATCAACCCGTGCGTCATCACGGCGAGCCTCGATTGGTACCAGACCACGAAGCCTGACCCCAATTGGACCCAACTCACCGGAAGTTCTACGGACCCCGACATTGTGAGAGCTGTTCACGATGAGGTCAACGGACGATCATGCTTGGTCTCGCTCGACGGAGACCACTCGTGCTCCCACGTTCTCGACGAGATGGAAGCGTACTCGGATCTCGTACAGTCGGGGCACTTCATGGTGATCGAAGACACCACCGTCGAAGACGTGCCGGGACATGCCGGGGTGTACCACGGGTGCGGGCCGCGGGAATCAATCGTTCGATGGTTGCCTGAGAATCCGGAGTTCGAAATCTCGCGCGAATCGGAGCCCAGGTTCCTCACGTGCAACCAGGGCGGATGGCTGCGTCGCCGATGAACCAACTACAACTAAACCTCGACCGCGACTACTTCATCTGCGTGGGCAACACCGAACCGCACAAGGGGAGGTTTGTCCATCAATATGAAACAGATCCCGACATGCTGGCATGGTCCCTGTTGCAACCGGGGGAGATGCCGTGGTGGGTCTACTTCCCTCAGTCGGACGTGTCGCAGGATGACCGAGCTCAGATCGCGTTACGCATGGCCGACGGGTTGGGCGCGAAGTACATGCAGCTCAAGACCACGGACAGGTTCGGGAAAACGTGGGTGATTCAGGGGCTAGAGAACGCACGCTCCATCGCTAGCGTCCCGTCGATTGAGCATTACGTGGACAGATTCAAGGGCAAGCCCGCGATCATCGTCAGCCCTGGTCCGTCGTTGTCCAAGAACCTGGCGCAACTCCCCGCGCTTGCGGACAGAGTGGTCATCATCGCGGGCACGCACTCGCTGACCGCGCTGCATTCCGTGGGCATCACGCCAGACATCACGATGGCTGCCGACCCGGGGAAACACGCACACCGAATCGTCGGCGATCTCAAGGGGCTCGCCCTCGCCGCGATGGTGCGCCACGATTACTTCGATCTCCCGTGCGAGCAGGCGTTCACGTTCGCGGGTAACGGACGCGCCGACGCGTGGTTGTACGGTGGGCTGAAGGAGGACGCGGCGCTGCCTACGGGCGGGTCGGTGTCGTGCTCGGCCCTGTCGATGGCGATGAAGATGGGATGCAACCCGATCATTCTGGTGGGCCAGGACCTCGCCCTCACCGATGGGAAGTATTACGCGGCGGAGAGCGAGGATGGGGACCGAACGGTCGGTGCGTTGCCCGATGGATCGTTCCACGTACTCAGTGACGGGAAACCAACCACCCAAAACCAACGCGGCGTAGTTGTCCCCGGATACCACGGTGGCCAGGTTGCCACGTCGCAGAGCTTCCAGGCGTTCCTGGTTTGGTTCACCGCGATGGCGGAGAAGAATACCGAGTTCAGGATGGTGAACGCGACCGAGGGCGGGGCGTACATTCAGGGGATGGAGCACATCCCGCTATCTTCAGTTGAGTTCGGCGAGCCGTTCGATAAATCGCTGACCGTGGACTTCGATGCCAATAAAAGATGGGGGATGCTAAGAAAGCACCTACAATCGATGCTCCGCGCGATGACCCCCTGCGAATTCCACGTGTCCGCCGCGTTGAAGATGCACGAGGAGATTGTGAATGGGACGCGGGCAAACGATGATGTGAAACATCATGAGGAAATGTTGAGCAAGCTAACCAACAGCATGCCGATATTCGCCCTCTACTCTCAATCCGAATTCATCGAATCGCAGGTTGCGTCCGCGAACGGGGACCCGATGGGGGTTCGGCGGATGATGCACCTGTTGCAACGGTCGATTGGGTTTTTTCGGGGGCCGTTGGTGGAGGCGATTGGATAGCACTTGATTGTGGGGGGTGGGGTGAGTAGGATTCGGGTTCCAGTTCACAACCCGAAAGGAGAACCCCATGAAGATCAAACTGGCTGATCTCCGTCCGAATCCGTATCGCCGGATGGAGGCTTACCCCATCAACCCGGAGAAGGTGCTCGCCCTTCAATCGTCCATCAAGGACACCGGATTCTGGGAGAACATCGTTTGCCGCAAGAGCCCCACCGAGCGCGGCGCATACGAGATTGCATACGGGCACCACCGTATGGTAGCGGCGATTGGAGCACACTTCGGCGGTAAAGGAATCAAAGGAGTCTGCAAGCCCACCGACGTATTCGATCTGCCAGTGAAGCCGCTGGACGATCAGACCATGATCCGCATGATGATGGCGGAAAACATGGACGACTGGAAGCGGGACTTCCGGGTGCTGTTGGAGGGGGTGCAGTCCATTATCGAGGCGGCGGAGAGAGGGGAGATTGACCTGCCTGCTGCCCCGGCGCAACACCGCAGTAAGGGAATTGTACTAGACGGTGGCTCCCCCCCCCGTCCGAGAATCATAACCCCACTCTCTATTGGAAAATTCCTTGGTACTGCGTGGACGGAAAGTGCAGGCGACCACCGCGCAGGAGCAGGGAGGCTCGCCCTCGCCTTCCGCGCCGTCCGCCTCATTCGGGACGAAGCGTTGGACCCCTCCGCGTTTGAGGGCATCGTCTCGTACGCATCGGCTGAGGAGGTTATCCGCGCCGCCGAGATGGCCCGCCGCGAATGGAAGCAGTCAGCGGTAGCCGCAGAGAAAGCCGCGGTGAAATCTCCCGCCCTCAAGGAAGAGGCCGCCAAGATCAAGAAGGCCGCCCCCGCCGCCGCGAAACGAGACGCGAAGAAGGCCGCCAACGTCGTGGCCGAAAACCTCCGCTCCGACAAACCAGACTACCGCCACGCTCGCCGTCAAGCGGAGAAGCAGATCCTCGCGCCCTCCATCCGAGGCAAGCACTGGATCCGGCAGCAACCCCCCGACATCAACAAGCTCGCTATCGAGTTGTCTGAGAAGCTCGGGAAGATGCTAACCGCGAACGGCCCGCACGCGGACACCGTGGAGAAACTACTCCGCGTCAGTGAGTACAGTGAGAACCTCCGCGATAACGTCCGGGATCGGCTCGTTGCCGACCTCGACTGTTTGGCGGAACGCGCTACTTCGATCTCCGTGGCGCTGGCTAACACGGACTTCCTTGGAGACAGGGAGTTGCAGTCCATTGGCCTACCCTCAAGAGAGATCAAACAAATCGGAAATCAACGTATGGAGAAAACCGACCTATGATTTCCACTTCCGACATGACAAACGCAGCCCTCGCTCTCAATCGCGAAGGCTCAAACCTCGTTACCCGAGAATGCCTCACTGAGAAGCTCGGGACGTATTATGCTCGACGCCTCAAGGCAATGATCCTCGACGCTACGGTGCCCTCTTTCTATAAGCAGGCCGTGGCGGAGAAGATCGAACGCGAGGTAGACAGCAGGTTCCCCGCACGAATCGTTGCCCAGATCCTCGGCAAGAACGAGGATGGGCTGGAAGACGACTTCGTAGCCATCGGTGTTCCTCAAGTGGTCGTTGACCTCTGGGGACAGATTTCTACCAGGGGCGTCAGCAAGGAAGCCGCCAACTACGAACTCGATGGGAAGCCCGTGCGCTTGGCGCCTCGCGACCTTATCCCGAACCGTGGTGCCGGTCCCGCTGTCGCTATCCTGTTCTTCCCGGAGGGAGCCCCGTGGGCAACTTTGTGGGATGCGTACTGCTATTACCGCAGTCGCCGTGCATCCGGTGAAGCCAATACCGTCCAGCGTTTGGGCATGGCTCAGACGCAGGAACGTATTTCGGGATAGTCGCACTCAAGCGGGGGGCAATCACCTCCCGCTATTTTCGTAGATAAAACACCCCCCACCCCGCCACGAAAATCACGGGAGGCGAAGTTCCGCGGTTAGGGGGCGGGGGGTGAGTTTAGAACAGGAACCCGGCCCACGCGACCGAACCCGTATCACTGTACGTGAGCTGCCACCCCGCCCACTGCGACGAAGCCGAGACCGTGGCGGTGCCATTGATGAGGTTCCCGTTCCCCGAGATCGTCAGGACCCCAGCGGTGCCGTCGTACTTCTGAATGCGGAAGTTATCCCCCGACGTAGGGGACGGCGGCATGGAGATCGTCACGCCGCCCGTGGCATCGACGAACACGGCGTCCACGTTGGTGGTCAGGATGGCATCCGCACTGAGGACGGACAAGGTTTCGCGTCTGGCCTTGGCGAGCGAGGTTTCGACGTTCGTCCGCAGGCTGGTTGCGATAGCCGATGACGCGGTGGCGATGAAGAATGCTGTGTCGGTCATGCCTTGGCTCGGGTGGACCCAGGAAGCCCACGGTTGCGGTATGCGTTCGCGGCTGCGACAGCGGCAGCGAGTAGCCCCAGCGCACCACCGCCAGCCTGAGCGCCAGTGAGCCCGTTGAGGATCCCCTTACCGGCGGCCTTGTCGGCTTCGACCGCTTCCTCCAGTGAGGTGACGTCGGCTACCAGAACTTCATGGTCGGCTTCGGTGATGTAAGGCTTTTCACTGAGCGCCGCGATGTCCTTACCGAGCTGGCCGACAGCCGACATGCTTGCGCACGACGCGCAGAACAGAAGCAGGATGAGTAGGTATTTCATAGCGGGTGCCCAGGGGCTTGGCAGTTGTTCGGGGTTAGGAGAATCTGGGCAGCGACCGCAGCCTCGTGCCGGGCCTTGTGTTCTGCCGGGGTCTCATGGGGCAGACGGGTGGTTGCCACGTCGATGCGGGTGTGCATGGCTGGCTCCCCTGTCTTGTAGCACCAGGAGGTAGTCATCGTTGTTTCATCGGGTTCAGGCATCGTGGTCTCCTGTTGCAGAATCAGAACATCGAGCTTCGAATACGTCCCATAGGACATGAACAGCAGCGCGAGAGCTGCCGCACAGAGTAGGGCAAGTCGGGCGTGGCGCACGTGGTCCTCACTTTTCTAGTGCCGCTATCTTTTCCTTCAGGGGCCCGACTTCCCTCAGGATCATTGCCTCCACCTCCATGGCGGACAGCGTTTGCGAGTCGATGCGGGCGAAGCCGATATGCACGTCCGCCTTGAGTTCAGCGAGCCCTTCCTTCAGGTTGGCCGAGTCACTCGTCAGCGACGTCATCTGGCCGAAGGTCTTGAAAGAGAATCCCAGGGACCCTAGCACCGCTGCTATGAGCAGGCTCCGTAGGATCCAATCTGCCCATTGTTTGTTCATTACGGTCCCTGATAGATGGCTTGCGCTTTCGCGCGTTCGCCCGACGTGTAGCCAGTGACGGGGAGGGTGAGGGTTTCGGACATGTTATCGAAACAGCCAAACCACGCGGTTTGGGGGTCGCCTGGAGATGTCTGGTCTGACATGAAGGAGAAGAAGATTAGCCTGTCCACCAACTCAACCTGAGCGATAGACGCGATCGTGCGGTACACGTCGTACATCCGCTCGATGTTTTGCGCGGGTTGCCCGTCCCATGTGTCGGTTGATACGGTGGTCATGTGTTGACCGCCCTCGTACATCATGAACTCCGGGTGGGTGCCGTCGGTGTTCCACCACTTCTCTACCACCTCTTGGCGATAGACCTCCCACGAATTCCTGTAGAATCCGACGGTATCGGTAATCAACGCCTCGCACATACTTAGCCCGGTAGTGCTTGCGTCCCAGTCATCGGCGGAGCCCGTCCGTGTGGGGTTGATGTATCCGGCACCACCAATCGCGTCGATACGCAGGGTCGGCCGGTAAGTTCCGGTCATAAACCGGAACATGAAGAAGTTGTAATCCGGATTATTCGTCTGCCCCCCGATGTAATGCTTGATCTGCGTTGAGTCTGCTCCGAATACCGCATCCGCAGCATCCATGAGTTCGCCTATTACGAGCCCACGCCACCGCGCGATGGGCCAGCCCGCTGGAGGGCCTCCCATTTCCCACATCCTGGCATGGTCCCAAGAAACCACGGGGAACCCGAAGAACATCTCATTAGACCGCTCAACATACATCGTCAGATCAGATCGCAACCCCGAGAACGCTACCTCAGATCCCGACGCGCCGTTGATGCCAGAAATCGCGGGGCTGCCATTCTTGGCCCGATCGAAGATGTCGGTGATGAGCACCGCGTAATCCGAATCGCTCATCTGTGCCGGGTGTGGTACGTTGAGGACGAAGTTCGTACTCATCGTGTTCGCTAGCGCGACCATGTACTCTATGCACACTCCGCGGTGTGTGCCTTGGCTCGGGTTGCTCGGTCGTGGTCGTCCGTCTAGGGTGTGCTGGAACGACCACCAATTGGACGGGCCAGCTCCGTGGAAGTTTACGCAAGACCAATCCATGAGACGAATGATGGAGAAGTTCCCATCGTTCATCAAGGACAACCAGACCGGATTGAAGATCGGTCGACCCGCCGCACTCAATCCAGGCATCCAGCAGTGGATATCACGCACGGGGTTCGATGAATCGGACGATGTAATGTGGATCTCGAAGATGGCATCGGCCGCGGTTGCTGCGGACAGTGTGTATTCCTTGCGCCGCGTTACCGATGATATCTCGGCAAGCCCAGCCTGCCCGATCAGATCGACGTCCCCAGTACCCTTCCATACGAGCACGTACGGCGAACCCGCGGTGCCGTTGGGCATCTTGCCGTCCATGTTGTTGAACACACGGGATCCCACCGTAGCGATGGTGGCTAGAGACATATTGGGATTGCCTTCACCGAGCAACCCCCACTCAATCAACGGAGGGAGCGATGTCGCAACGGTGGTTATACCGCCCACAACGTATGCCCATTCCTGCCCCCGCGCCATCAGATCAGCAAACGGAATCGCGCGCTCGTAGTTGAAGTTGTTGTTGACGTTCATCCCGAACTCAACTGCCGGAACAGGTTGAGCAGCAACGACTAACGTAACGGTCCCGACAGCGGTCCCATCCGGCCCGTTCCCCCCCGAGATCCGGTACGTCTGACTCGGAGTCAGTTTAGTGGGGATGCCCCGGATGACCCCTTCCTCCAACGACAGGCCAGGCGGGAGTGCGGGTGTGACTGCCCAGCTATCCTTAGTCGCAGGCGGCGTATCGTCCGGTCCGTACAGCTTGCGCAGTTCGAGGTTACCCTCACGGCTGAACCGGAGTTTCACCGGGTTCATCCGGCGGTTGATCTGGACTGATACGGATATGAGGGCCATGTCAGATGTTGAACACGATGAACGCGTTCACGATGTTCGGGCCAGTAGATGCGCCGCCTGCGGTAATGGTCTTGAACGTGAGCAACTCGCCCGCGGAGAACGTGGACGTGCCTCCCGTCATCGTTCCTGAAATAGCTCCGGACGTAGCTACGGTCCCCACGGTGCTTGCGGTGCTGGCCTCAAGGACCACCGTGGCGGAGGACGATGTGTTCGTGAACAGCCCCATGCCGATGACCTTGCCCGCGTACGGGGCTACGAATCCTTCGCCCGCCCCGGGAACCCCACCGTTCCCCCAAGACCATTCGTACAGCCCATCCCCTAGGGCGGCGTTCTCCTCGCCCCACAGGACGAACCCGATCTGGAGTTCGTTGCGGACATCATCGTTTGTCAGGAATGAATGGTTCCCGTCCGCAACCCGCCGCGCCATCATCGATCCGGCGGTGGATGCGTACGTGACTACGTTTTGGCCGTTATTCGAACCTAGGAGTACGTCTGTAGCCAGAGCCCTAGATGTGATAGCTCCCGAACCATCACGGTAGGGAACCGACGACACGGCGGAGTAGTGGGCCTTGAGCACCGTGTTGATCGAAACTCGCTTCTTCTCATCGCCGTCTGCACGGTCCTCAATTAGCATGAGGTCCGCCGTGGTGGGGGTGGCTTTTGTCCCCAACCCGAGGATCTGCTCTGGCACATCCGCGAACACGATCCCGCCGCTCAACGTCATCCCCGTGGTCGCGCTCACCGTCGCAGGGATGATCGTCTCGGTTGCGTGGTCGTGGGGAGGGATGGACGCAAGGAACGTCGTCAGATCCTTCTGAACATCAATCCACAGCTTGCACGTGAAGTCTTGGAAGTACGTCTGCGATGAGGGGCCGAAGAACACATCGACGAAGAACCCGTCCGTCGTGCCGTCGAGCGATTTATCAATTACCCCCGACCGCAGCCGCCAATACTTGTTGGCTATGCCGTCGCCGCTGGGGATCTCTAGGGATGCTTCTCGGGATAGTTCAACGTGAGACCCCGACACGCATACGCAGTACAGGTGCGCATGCAACCATGCGTTTGCGTTCGACGTAAACGTGTTGATGTCAAACGTGGTGAGGGTGATATCCGGCTGATCGTTCACCTGTTCAAACGAGCAGTGATACACATCCACATCCGACAGGGCGAGGTCCGCGGTGGACATCACAACCGTGCTCGTGTACCAGTTCGATGATATATACGCGCGCGAGAACGAGTGCCGCGTGTTCCCGTCGGCATCTGTGTCCGAGTTGTCGGTCGACACCCCCACTACAGATAAGGTCTCTTGGAATGATGCTGTCTGGACCTGGGTATCCCGATCGACCTTGGTCCCGGTGATCGTCATTGTCCCAGTCAACGTTGCCCCAGCGTTGACCACGAACAGGAGTTTCCCGGTGCCCTTGGATACGGAGATCGCATCAGATGCACTAAGGGTGTCGCCAGTAGACAGCGGGTTGAGTGCCCCGTGGATGTTCTCCTCAGCGAACCTCTGATTGAGCTCGATGTAGATGTCCAGCGGAATAGGGAAAACCACCTTCGACGTGTTCACACGCCCAAAAGTTGCCTTGCGCAAGGCGTTGGTTCCCATGTACCCGGTTCTCATTCGTTCGTCAACCTCTGCACGAAGCCTGAAATCATGATCGTGTTTGCTACGGCTGCGAACGCCTGAATGGTTTTCCCATTCCCCAGCGTCTTCCCCGACACCATGAGAAAATCTCCCTCCTTGCCGGGGATCGTCTGAATCAGGTTGTCGTCGGGCGCAGCAACCCCACCCCATTCGATGGTCAACACAACGTCCGCCGTCGTGATGCTACTTGCATACAGAAACACCTGATCGATCTTCCCCGACGCGGTGGAATGAATCGTCGTCCCCGCCGTCGAAGTAGCCGTAACCTTGATCTGCTTCCCGTCAGTCGAGGCGCTGAAATGCTGGATCTCTGCTGATTGAAGGGCCATGGCTAGCTAGGGGAGAACGTGGACGCGATGACGGGATCGGCTCGACGGGCGCCGATCTTCGTTGCCCGAACGGACAGCCTGGTGATGGCGAAGTTATACGTAGCATCCGGCCGTACAACCGTCACCTTGACCTTGAATGATCGCATCCGATAGATCCCTGCCTTGTACTCGCGGAAGTCCGATCCCGCAGTCAAAGACGTAGAGAAAGCAACCTCCGTTGTCAAGGTGCAATTGACGGTTGATCCGGCATCTCCCGACAGCGCGACAAGCGGCCCCTCCAGCGTCCACCGTCCCATGTTTCTCCCACCGATGGGACCGAGCTTGTCTAACTCCGTCAGCGTGGCGGGGTGATGCTGTTCTGCCTCAACGCCCACTTGCAGGAACACAGGCACCGCGGTAGAGAACGGTGTCCCGGTGAACTGGTACGTGTGCGTGGTTCCCGATCCGGATGCGATGAGCTGATTGGTTACCGTGACCCCGACCGGTAGCGGCGGCGCGAACTTCGTCATGCCTACCAGAGTCCCAACCCAGTTACCATCCTCGCGGCTGGTCTCCAGGGCATCGCCTTCGTTACCGATGGGGACTGGTTCGAACTGCAACAACGCCACGGGACTCGCCTGCCCTGTCCCCCGCTTCGATCGGATGTAGATCGGAGGCGCAGTCATGCCCGCGGCATTCGCAGGGGCGCCAACCCAATCGGGGGTGGGACCGTACTGGAGAGTCCCGCTGGGCAGGGTCGCGATACGTTCGCCCAGGATCCATCCACCGCGACGGAGTTCGAGGGACTTGACGAGATCGTTGTCCCCCGGATCGCCCCACGTGTAGATGACCTCTTCCCCCGCTACCTTGGCCGACGGACTCGTAGGCGCAAGAGGAGTCGGAGCCAGCCCGTTGGCTGTGAACTCGCCGTATGAGACGAAGTTCCGATACTGCCCGGCCCCGGTACGGGTGACCGGTTGCGCATAGATCGTATACGTCCTGTTCCGCTCAAACCTGAACTCCGTGATGCGGTGGAATGTCTTGGTCCTGGGAAGCGTCCTGACGAGTTCTGCGGCGCCCACGCCCGCGGTGGCTGTACCCTCGGCAACGTATATCCGAGTCTCCCACACGGCGTGGTACGTCTCCGGGGGATGCGTGAACGATATCGCAGCGCCGATGAGCACTGAGCCGTCCGGGCTGAGGGCCGTCTCCTCGGTGATCTGGAAATTCTCGACCCCGTGGGGGACCGCCGAATCGCCCGCTTCGGGAACGGTGTTCACCGCCTCCGATTCGAACTGGCCGAAATCGTCGTCGTAAACTGAGGCGTTGTACTCGACGGCGCGTACGCGGTGCTTGAGCTTACGGGGGTCGAGCCGGGTTTCGACGATGGAATACAGCTCGGACTCACCACCGCTTACGGTGCCAAACGCCCACTCATCGTCCTTCCTGGGCAGGAACGACAGACCCGATCCGGACAGGGTGATTGCCGAACTCGCGCTGTACGTCCCCGCGGGGGTCGCGATGGTGTTGACGCGTACCGTCTCGCGGGTGTCTGCGAGCGAGTCCTCAACCTGGATCTGGTAATCGGTTGCCGCCGCGATCGTGAGGGGGCGGTCAACCTGAATCTGCATCGCGGGGGTGGCAGATGCAGACGCTACCCCCTCCTCAAGCATCGGTCCCCACACCTGGTAATCCTTGTTCGCGGCAGGGGACCCGAGGGCGGGCGCGTAGATGTACACCTTGCGCGCGTTGTCCTCGATGCCAGTGACACCCGAGAGCAGGATCTCAATCAGGAAGAAGCTATTGCCCGATGCGGTGATCGTCGACGTGATGTTCGCGTGGGATGACGTCTCGGACGGGGTGGCCCCTGACCAGTCAAACACCGCCGCGTACGACTGCGATGCCGTCTCGTCGCGGATGTTCATCTCGAACGTGGTCGCAGTTCCCTTCTTCACGTAGAACGACAGGAGTTGCGTCGTCCCATCCGGCGGCATGATGCCCGCGTCCAGCGAGTAGATACCCGACGTGCCGCCATCGCTGTTTGAGGATATCTCGTACACGGCGCCGTAACTCAGCGGACCCGTCACGTTGGTTAGCGTGGGGGTTTCGGCGAACGCGTTCGTATCCCACTGCGTCCAATCGATCCACTCGCTGAGGAGGTTTTTCTCTGGGGTGTCGGCCCAGATGCGCCCACTCGTGCCGAAGTCCGGGACATCATGCGAGATCGCCACGACGTCACCGGGCTGATACAGCAACGCGTCGATGCCCACCTCGAACTGAATCGTTCGGCGGAGCAGGTTGAACACGTTGAGATCGCGAACGATGTGGCGCAACGCCTGAGATCGACGAGTCACGCCCTCAAGGACCAGACGCCGCCACCTGAACGATGATTGCAGGGTCGGGTTGGTCAGGTCCGGGTGCTCGCGCGAGATCGGTGTGCGTTCGTAGTTGTCGTCCCTGTTGAAGTACGTGACTTCCTGAGCGTTCGGCCTGCTCGCAATGTCCGAATAGTCGAGTTGGAAACTCCCCTCGATCATGCTGCCCATGCCGATCAGGGCCACGGGCGTACGCGCGTCATCGAAGAATATCGACATCCGGCTACCGAGCCGAACGGGTACGGCGCGTGCAGTCAATAACACCTGCAACAACGCATCCCACGCGGGGAACTCAGCGCGATCGAACACGCCGTCGTACCGCATGCGCGGCTCGAATATCTTGTATACGTAATCCGTGCTCGTTGCAGAGAACGTGGTTATCGTCGACGTGGTGCTGAGGTGCGGGACCCGGACATGGAATAACGAAGTGTCCGAGTCCCACGCGACTTGCAGGACCTCAGCAGACGTGGCGGTATTGGAAGTAACCCACGACGGGAAAGACGGTGTTACTGATGTCCCCGTTATATTGAGGAAGACATCCGATGATGTAAGTACCCCTGCCGTGGGTTGTGGGAAGTTCGGCGGCAACGATGTCACGCGCCATTCGATGAGGTCGACGCTCCACCCGGCAACGCTGGCCGCGGGTCGACTAGCGACGCTGGTGAACGGAACCGTATCCCCGCCGCCGTAGATTCGATCGTCGCACCAGTCAGCGAAGTTCTTGAACTGGTTTACGTCGAGATCGCTGAGCTCGTAGAACGCACCCATGCCGTACCTGTCGTTCACCAACAGATCCGCGGATATCCATGCGGGATTGCGGCTGTACGTATCGACAGCAACGGGGAACTGCGCATCGCCACCATCCCAGATCGGAACCTGGCGCCCCTTGACGAGTGCGGTCACCAGGGGCTGGGATGTGTTGAGTTGATCGGTTGCCCGGATCTTGACTGCGAGCAGCGCACACGACGGGTACTGAAAATCATCGTACGCGCGCAGTTGTACGGAACTCCAAGTCGCTTCGTCCACATCGTCGAGCCCCGAATCTTCGGGGTTGATGCGCTGCATCTCGACGAGGAACTTGGACTTGACGTTCGTGCCCGTCTGCGGGGTCTGAACGATACCGACGTCGGACCCCGTTGTGATATCGGGATCCGTACTGAGGCCCGTACCGGAGCCCATGAGTAGGCCGGTTACCGCATCGTCGGTTCCCGGCCCGAACACCTCGGGACTGAACCCGCCAGCCTCGGTATCGTATCGGAACCCGACGATGAGCCCGTTCTCGTCTGCGTCACCCGGCGGAGCGTTCGCGCCGAGGTTCCACTTGGACACGACTTCGAACTGTGACAACTCGCGCGTGTAGAACGCGCATTCGTCCATGCCGCCGATCCATCGTTGCGCGGCTCCGGACGAACGGATCCCCATGCGGATGATCTGGCCGAGGTCGAGGATCAGAGAACGGTTCGCGATCACACGCGAGACGATCACGCCGTTCATGTAGAACCGGATGCGTGCGTTACCCGCCGAATCGAAGTTGGCTTTGAAGCTAACCCCGACGAGGTTCCACGCGGTCCCCGTGCGGAGCGTGGCAAGGCTGCTATGGCCGCCCGACAGCTCGCTCCACTCGTTTCCTTCAAGGAGGAACTGCGCACTCGTGATCCCCATGATGAGGGTCAGTCGTGCGCCTTCGTTGTTTCCCGAGTCGAGCCAGTCGAAGAAACAGTACCGCTGATCCGATACCCCCGTCCCGTCTGATTTCACCCACCCCACCCACGTGAATTCCACGTCATCGCGTTGGGTGATGGATTCGGAATCGATGGTGTACGATCCGCCGAGCAGCATGGTCGACGGGCAGTTCATGTAGAACCCGTCGACCGGGGGAACGTAGTCGTCCGAGTCTAGGTACCGGTGCTTGAACTCAACCGAGAACGATCCTTGCTTGGCTACCTGTACCGCGTTCTCCGGGGGGAGCACGATGTAGTCCCCGAACGGGGTACCCGACCCGTCGACCTCCCTATACCGCGTTTGGAACTGCGCAATGTTCGGCGTGATGTTGCCCTGGGAACTGATCGAATACAGCCCGTTGAGGAATGCCACCACAGCAGAGAACTCGTCGGCATCATCACCCGCGGTGAACGAGATCGCGTTATCCCACTTCGTTATGTTCGCATCGCCCGCACTGAACACTCCAGCGGTCGCCGTAATCGTGCCGGTCGCCGTGGAGTTGCGGAAGATCGATCCCACCTCGAACTGAAGCACCGGCTCGGCAAACTCGTCGATGGCCGTCTGATCGTTACTACCTAAACGAACGTGCGCCTCAACCTGGTTGAAGTTCTCCGCAGGCTGGTTGTCGATCTGCAACCCATCGATTGCGTTGCCCTCTTCGATGGAGAACGGGCCACCGTCTGCGGTCTTATCTCCGATGGCCTGGATGGGACCTTCGGAGACGAGGAACAGCATTAGTATCTCGGACTGCGGATCCCCGTCCGAGTCAAAGAAGTTCCGCACGAACTGGTTGATGATCGGCGGCGATACTCTGTGCTCGCCATACACCACGGGGATCGGCGTACCCACCCCGCGGTTGTTCGATTGGAGGTTGGTGAACCCGTACGTGGGCGAGGATTCGTCATCCCGCTTCGGGGGTGGCTTGCCCGGCGCGAGGAGTGCGTTGAGAACCAGGGACGCGGTAACTGCATTGAGGAACGGGGCTGCGGCGGAAAGGAATGCAAACGTCTTTACGCCGACGGCGACCTCGAACCCAGGCCGCACCATGTACGTCGCATGGCACCCGTCGTCGAGTTGTGTATCCCACTCTTCCGTGGGCGCGCTGTTCATGAGACAGACGGCCCACGGTTCCCCGATCTTGAACCAGTCGGGCGCCTGCGAGCGAATCGTTACCCCGGGCTTCCACTCAACGCAGGTACGCTCCGCCTTTTCGGGCGCCATCCAATGTCGTTGGTGGGTAATGAGGATCATCGAATCGCTCGGTATACCCCGATGAGGTTCGTGATCCCCCACGCCTTCGACGCATAGCTACCCTGCCGCTCGGAGCAGGACAGGACGAGTTTCTGCTTGGTGTCGATCATCGTGGAGACGTGCGTCATCTCGCCGCTACCATCGGGGCTGGATACGAGTATGTCACCGGGGAGGGTTGCGTCCTGCCACCGAGTTCCGATCTCGTACAGGTGTTTCATCGGGTGCCCCAACCGACGATTCACTTCCTCGGCGATTGCAAGACAATCCCGCTTTTTGAACGGCGTATTCAGCAGATCCAGATACTTCATACCCCGATCCCCTCCGTTCTCAGCACGCCTTCGAAGATCAGCATCCTTGCCGGGTGTGCCCGCGAGAGCCCCGCTGTGACCTCATCGTCGCCGTGGACCTGGCAGCCGTTCGCGCCGTCGCGTGTCTTGTCACACGTCGCTATCGCCCCTGCGCGTGTCGCATCGTACCCGCACGCCGCACCCGCGTATTCGTGGGCGCAGTACACCCGATTGATGCGCCGGTTCGGGAACCCCACGCGGTACAGGCTGTACTGGCCGAGCGTGAACGTGACCGCACCTTCGGTCACCCGCGAAGACTGGATCTCGAACTTATCATCCAGGATCGGCGTGCCGTTGGGCAGATCCGTTTTCTTCACCAGGGCGATCCGGACCGTCTCGCCGATGAGGCCGTTGTGCGATTTCAGGAACGCCGTCATCGACAGCGTGACGTTCTGCACCGTCATCGACACTGATGGGATCTTGCCCTCGGTGTCTCGATTGACCACGTTGTGACCGATGGAGAACGAATACCAGATAATCCCCGTCGCGGTGCCGTCTCTCTCGAACGTCGTATTCTCCGGGTAGGGAGTCAGACGGAGCTTGGTACGCGGCGACGTAGGGATGTCGATTGCGTAGAACCAGATGTAAGGGTCAGTCTGTTGCATCGGAATAGTTGGGGTCCACCGTGTCGGCGTGATCCCTGATACATTGCCTGCTCCGGTTGAAGACCATCGGGCCACTACAAAATCTCCTCCATGGAGAACTGTAACGAATACGACCCGAACTTGTCCAGACGGTAGGTCATCGAGTCCTCGACGAAGTGAACCGAACGCTGCGTCCCTCCCGGCGGGGTGAACGGGAACGCGAGTTCGGATCCCTCATGAGCATTCCAGTACGTGACGAACACAGACAACTGAGCCGTGGTAACCCCAGCCCTAGAGAATCCGTACGTCCGCCGCGATATGCCGACGTTACTTGAGTTCGTGAACTTCGGATTCGTGGTGCGGTGCCCCGACTCGAATGGGAATTTCAATGACTGATGCTGAACGCGGATGCTCAACGGGTAGTCGGGGGGCAGGATCGTCACGAGATCGACGCCGGTTAGCGTCCCCTCACCACTTACAACGATGCTCGCCTGGTCCCTATCCGCGAGTTCGGCGTTCGTGAGGGAGCCCTCCGCCCACGAATCCGCGTATAGGGATAGGGTCGCCCCCGCGGTGTTGAAGAAATACACCCCCTCGCCGTCGCCTGTCTTGACCCGTGCGCCCGTTGAGTCAACGACGGTCCCGGCGGCGTCGACCTTGATACCGATGGACCCCACGTCTGCAAGAGATACCTGCGTCCCATCGATTTTGAGAATCAGTGTGGTGGGGCCATCCGATGTGGATCCCTCCCTGTTGTATATCTCAAAGTCCATGGTGTACGTCGTGCCGTACCCCGTCCAATTCGTAGCCCCCGTGTCCTCGAACTCGGCAATCTGGGTTTCTCGTCCGTTCTTCCAACGCGAAACGATCCATGATGGAGTGGTTGTACCCCCCGATGACCACACGGCATACGCTACGTATCCGTTTGCCGCATCGAGATCCGACACCGTGGGGACGGGTTGCGACCCCCGAAGCATGATCCCCAGCCCTACCTGTCCTGCGCCGGGTTGCTCTTCGATCTCAAACACGGCGGACCGGTGCTGACTGCGGGTGTTTGTAGCTTTGCGTGACGCCATGGTCGCGGCGATGAAACTAGAATCTCCAGCGATGAGAGATATTTTAGCCCGTTCCGCCGCGGCGTCTCGCTCCATGCGCGCACCGTTCGCCGTGAATTGGTCCCAGTAATAGGCCATCTGCAAGCTGTTGCCCGCATTGCCGTTGATGTCCGTGTAGTTCGCATCCGCCGAGAAATCGTACGCGCCACCGATCTGGTACCGATCGAACCGGTCGTCCAGCAGGACCGACGAACCGCTGAGGATGGTGAACTCCTCGATGAGATCCGTTACCCGACTCACGTCTGATGAGTTCCTGCGATCCCTACCAGCGGAGAAACCGCACCGCCCGACGCCCTGGAGTACACTCCCCCCCGTGTCGTTGTGCGTAAGCGTGATCGTCGCCGCCTGCCCCATCCCCGCAAACGTGGCCGTTAGCCCAACGTCGGCCCCGCTGTTGGTCGCCGTGAGGGAGACGGTCATCGCCTGTCCGAGCGCCGCAGAGTCGAAGAGGGAACTCGCGCGCGTGGTGCTGGTCAGCGTGGTGAACGTCCCCGTGTTCACCCTGGCGATTACGAAGTCCACCACCGCCGACCCGAAGTTTCCCTTGTAGTACGCGATGTAGCATGATGGAGCGTTGTACGAGACGGTCAGACTGTCGTCGGTCGCCAGGGATCCAGCCTGCACCCGTGACATCACACCCTTGACAGCCATGAGTACGAGACCCGGGTTCCCCTGCGTAACAAACTGCCGAAACCTGGCTGTAACCACGACGTCGGCAATCGAAGCGATGGCCCGGTAAATCATCCCCCCCGGCTGCATCTGGTCCGCCACTGAATCAGATCCGCCGATGAGTGCGGCGGGGGTATCGAACACGCCGTCGGATGCGACGGTCTGGTATCCCGAGTGCAGGTTTCGCTGCCCCCACTTCACGGGCGAGCTCGACGCCGTGAGCCGGGTGGAGATGTACATCGCCACGTTCGTCCCGTACACGTCGGCCCCGTGCTCGAATGTGTCGTCCGAGGGAAGAAACTGCGTTCCCACTACACCCCCCCCACGGCCGCGCGGAAGTTCGGGCGCGAATCCAGGGCGGCCAGGACGATGGATTCGATCGCCTCGGCACGGCGGAACACCCAATCGTCGGCGCCCTCAGCGTCGATGAATCCGAGGTTGATCGTCACGCCCTGCGTCCCTGTCGCCTCGATGCCCAGGCGTCCCTCAGGGGTACGTCGCAGGGGCATGATGGCCTCGGGGCCCGCCTCTCCAAACAACGCCATAGGCGCCATCGTGGGGCGTGTGACGACCCCGCCGTCTGCGAAGGGAACGACCTGGCCCCCGGAGAACGCGTTACCCTGCGCACTCGGGAACGGCGTCCCGAAGAACTGGCTGATCGCACCCGCGGGAATCCCGAATCCGTTCAGGGACAGCATCACGAACTTCAGCAACTGCGCTTGAATAATCATGCGCGTGATGTCCGTGAGGAACTGTCGGGAAAAGTCGCGGAAGGCTTCCTTGGCTGACTTGGCGCCCATCGCGAAATCGGTCAGCGCATCCGTGGCACCGCCGAGGAAGGCGTCTGCGCCCTGGAAGACAATCAGCCGGTCCTTGATGATCTGTTCGTTGAACCTGCGCGCCTCTTCCTGCTTCCTGGCGAGTCCTTCCTTGCTGATCTGCAACAGATCGATTTCTAGCTTCGTCGACCGCGCCTTGAGCCATAGCTCAAAGTCTTCTTGCCCGCGCTTCTTTTCAAAGAATTCGGCATCCGTGGCCTGCTTTTCAAGGAGGAACCGATCCCGCAGCATTAGCTTTTGGCGCTCGACTCCTGTCGACTGCATGATCTCCAGTTGCCTATCAAACGCGGCGATGGCGTCTAGGTCTACGCGCGTACCGCTCGGCAGGGGACCGACCTTCTTAGGCGTCTGATCGTTGAGCTTCTTGACTGCGGATGCCGCCGCTTCCGCCGCATCCGCCATCGCCCGCAACCTAGCAGCGTTTTCCCTAGCAGCATCCGCGGCGGCTCGCGTTCGTGCGATGCTGTCGTCTTGTTCTTTGCCCAAGGCAATTAGATCATCGATCAAGTCGCCCGTAATGTTGGCCATATCTAGGAAGGATTTCCCCAGATCATTGCGAATGGACTCGACGAGCTTCGTCGTTTCCATGTCGACAATTCCCAAGAACTCGGCCATCCGCGACATCTGAACAGCAAGCTCGGCAATCGCAACCACCACGGCTTCGATTCCGGTGACGAGGGCTGCGACGAAGATCCCAAAGACCTTGAAGACTGGCTCTAGAAACAGGATGGCCCTACGGAAATTCTCGGCGGCGTCCTCTCCCTCTCCAAACCCCTCAAGAATCTTGGCTAGTTGGAGTACCGATTCCTCCCCCAGCTCACTCATTCCGATCTTAGCGCCGTTCAATGCGGCGGTGACTCGCTCCGCCGGGTCCTTCATCCGCTTATCAAACGCTTCCCCCGTGGCTCCGGCCGAGTCTGCAACCTTACGTAGGTTAGTGTCGAAGTCTTCTAGAAGGTTGCCCGACAAAGCGAGGATGGCATTCGCGCCTTCGACACGGCCGATCAACCCCACCAATGCGTCGGCATCCCCGCCGGTAGCTTTGGCAAGATCAACAAACGCGTCTCTCAGGCCCTTGGCCTTGATGGCCTGAGAACCCATAAGGTCGGTTCCCTCACCAAAGAGTTTGTTTGCGTCCTCCCCTTTCTTGAGGAATGCAACCATTGCCCCTTGCAGTGCTGTCACAGCTTCCGCCGTACCTAGCCCCCCCTTCGTCAGAGAAGCCACGGCCGCGGACAGTTCATTCACACCGACGCCGAGTTGAGACGCAAGGGGAAACAGCTTCCCCATACTCGACGACATCTCAGCTATAGTGGTCTGGCCAAGTTCGACAGTCTTGAAGAAGATGTCAGACAGCCTACCCGCATCCTCAATAGGCAACTGGAACGCATTTAGCGCGCCAGTCAACAGGCGGACAGTATCCGTTGTCTCCGCAACCCCAGCCTTGGCCAACTTACCCGCGACACCCAACACATTGAGCGCATCGCCCGCGTCGGACACACCCGCCGAGATCGTTTGATACAACCCCTTCGCTACGATTTCCTGGTTAGCGTTCTGCGCTACAGCGAGATCGCGAACAGCATCCCCCATCCTCTCCATGTTGACCACCGACGTATCGACAATCGTCGACACCTCGGACATAGCCAGACGGAATTCGATCGCGTTATCGATCGCAGTCCGCAATATTCGGAACGCGGCGAACCCTGCGACAAACTGAATCAGCTTCCTGTTCAGCTTCTCGAATCCCTTATTCGCTTTCTTGGTCGCGTCCTCAGCCTCGCCACCGAATTTCTTGACCTTCTTATTCGCCTTGTCCAGATCCTTAGACAACTGATCCCTAACCCGAATCAGAATTGCGAGTTCGGTTTCAGCGACCACGGTGACGGCCCTCCATGTCGGCTATGAGTTTTTGGCGCTTCATTTCGCGTTCATGCTCCTCCCACTGTTCGCGCTCGATGTCCGAGACTTCGACTTGCGCGATGTGAAACGCGGCCATGGCGGTAGCCGACTGCTCGGCCATACCGCCAGCCGCGGGGAGCACCCCGTGACTGTGGTAGGCTTGGAACAATCGGAACACCCGGGAAACTCTGTGAGTATCCTCGGGCAACGAAGCATCCGCCCCCGGATCGTAGCAATGACGAACGAGGGCGCAGATCAGTTTTTTTCGTCGGCGGTGACGTGCTGTCGTTCAGTGATCGCATTGGCGATCTGTTTCCTATGTTCCCCGGACCATGCCCCGAAGTTTTCCTTGCGAAACGGGACGGGCTTGCCGTCAGCGTAGAAGAACTCCTTCCACCCAAACAGCCCATATTCGAGCGTCTTCAGCGCGACCGTACCCGTGTGCATCTTGCCTTCGGTTGCGGTCCCTTCGCTGACAATCAGCGTAGCCGCCATGTCCTCAAGCTGCGCTTCCTGCTGAACGGTCAACGCCTTCAGCGTCACCGTAGTCTTCTCCGGATCGATCGAGCCATCCTCGGCCCGATCCTCCGGTAGTTGCCATTCCCACGTCGTTTCCGGCGTGATCGCGATGGGCATACTTGCCTCCCGTGTAGTAGTTTACCGAACAATGATGACGAGCTCGTTATCCGACCCCGCTGCACCAGAACCGTAGTCCCCGCCAGTGAGATCGAACGACGCGTCCAGGGTATACACCCCATCGCGGTCGCCGTCTCCCATGCCGGTGAACAGCATCCCGGGGGTGTGCCACTCAAAGCGGTTGCCGTGGGTGGTTCCCACTTGCAGCCGCATCCTGTTCAAAGTTCCACCCGTGAACGATGAGATGAAGTCGTACGTCGAGTTCAGCAGTTCATCGGGGTTGAACGACCCGACGCCCGCACGCTCGCTGATGAACGCGTTGTCCAGCCCACCGGATGCGGCGAGCGAGTTCTCCCGCATGACGACCGAGTTCCCGAGGGACAGCCCGATCGTGTTCAACGGTCCCGCGGCGCCGGTCTGCCCGGTTCCGTAGACGTCCGACGCGTCGGTCAGACTGAGGACCGTGTTCCCCGAGAAGAACGTCGGCGGCACGAACTGGCTGACCTGGAGTCCGGTCCCGGACAGCAGTTCCCCGTCGGCGTTGCTGACAAAGATCCCGTCAAACGTGCATGACGCCTTGACCGGGTTGCCGTGCTGATACACGAAGTCCATGGTGCCCATGCACCCGCGGGCCTTGACGATCTTGCCGTCAGCGTACAGGGACATCGTGAGTCCCTCCATGCTGTCCGTGTCGCTGCGCAACCGGTACGCGATGTTCGTTGCAGTACTCAGGGTGCCGGGGGTGATCGTTGCTCCGGATACCGAACCAGTGATTTCGTTGGTGGCGTTGAACGTCCCGGAGGTTTCTTCGATGTAGATCGCGGGGGCCCCAGTGTAGGTGTCTGCCACCACGGTCCCCACAGCTCCGGACACAGCCTGATTCATCCCTTCGCCGTGCTGGAACGGACCACCGACAATCGCGCTATTCCCCTCCATCGTCCGCAGAGAGCTAACCTTCTCCATCGCGCTGCCGCGCAGGAGCTTGCCCCAGTTCGGTTCGACGAGCGTGGTCTCCGCGGCGCTGTTCGTGGTGTGCCCGCCGATCTCAACGTCAAACGTGAACTGAATCGTGGTCTGACCCGGCACGAGTTTGGGGAACGGCGTCAGCGTATTCCGGTTGATGTTGCGTTCAACCTGCAACGACGTGGGAGCCCACGTCACGTTACTGATTCGCGGGATGTTGTCTCCAGCGGTCAGCGTTTCGGCGGTCCCCAGGGTGGTTTCCAAACGGGCCGCGATCTGTCGTCTTTTGGTTAGGAATGCCATCGGGGTTACCTGGATACGGTCATGTCTGTGTCAGACGTACGGAAGTGTACTTGGATTCTGATTTCGGCCCACGTCATCATGTCGGCATCGTCGGACGGTGCGGCGGGAGTCCAGCCGCGCCACTTGGTGTCGATCGCATTCCCACCACGCTGCGGATCAATCATCAACGCCTTGAACACGTCTGCGATGAGCTTGAGGATCTGATCGTCTGCGTCCGTGCGCACGTTGAGGGCGGCGATAAGAAGGATGTTCCACCGCGTGGTCTGCTCGGACAGGAGTTCGGTATCGTCATCGACCGTCCCCTCGGGGATGATCGCGATGCCGGGAAACTCCAGGATCTCGAACTCGTTCAAGCCGGGGATGAGGACCTTCTGGATATCGAAGAAATAACTGCTCCCCCCATCGGGCAGACCGAGCGTGGTCTCCAGGTCTTGCAGGATGCGCATCGGTACGGGATCCGCCATCAGATCACCTCCTCAAGCGCGGCGCTGATCGAGTACAGCTTGCCCTGGATGTGCCGGATGTCTAGCGCATCACTCATGAACCGGACGGGGATCGCACCCGCAGACAGACCCGGCGGTGTCCACGTGATCTGAAACGCCCGCCCCATGGCGGCATCGAACACCGATAGGATACTCGTTTTCTCAGCGACGGTGATCGGACCCCACGTGACTTGCCACTGACGCAGGGATGCGCGGTTGCTGTTTCGTGACACGCTGGACTGAACCTGACGACGCACAACCTGCCCCGTATCCTGCGGTGTGGATACCGCACGACGCATCTCCTGTACTGCGACAGGGAAGTAGGGGGCTACGGTTAGGGTGGTCACTGAACTGCGTCCTGTACGATTTCGTCCCCAGCCGTCTGGATGCGTTGATCGAGGAACTTGCGCGTACGTTTGCGGAACGTCTGTTTGAACCGAAGGCGCGGGGGGATCTTGACACTACGGCGGAGGATGTAGATTGCCTTGAGTTGCTTGTTCCGCCCTGCCCCGGTTGCGAGAGCCTTCCCCGTCTTGTCGGACTTCACGCCGATGAGCAGGTTGCCGCCACGACTCTTGAATATGAACGTCGGTCCTACGTCGGTCCTGAACCCGTTCGCGGTCTTCCTGATCCGGAACCGTCCAGACTGAGCGCCGCCCCTGGTGAGTGCAGCCTTCGTCGGGATGGTGAGGAACCTACTGCGCTTCGCTGTGATCGTCCCGCCTTCCTCTTGGATGCGCGCGTACGGTGATGCGACGAACAGTTTCAGGGCCAGGGCATCCAGTGTACCCCCATCGACCTTATGCCCGATCGACCGGCGTAACGCCCCCGACCGGTTCTGCATCTTCCGCCCACGTGCCCGCCCCGTGTACGGCTTGAACCGACTCTGAGCCATGGTCCGGGTATGGAGGAACCCCACATCGTTGAGCGCCTTCCGCATCACCCTGAGTTTCTTCGGCCCGCCCAGTTTACGAAACGTGGCCGTCACCGCGTCATCGTCGACGTTGACTTCAAAAATAGCCATCACCTCGACCCCAGTATGTACCGGACTTCGGTGGCTAGCATCTGCTGCACTCGGGGGAGGAACCTGTGCGCATCCGTCCACGATCGCCCACCCGACGGACCACCGCGCTGCTTCGTGTCGGGGTTGTTCCGCCGCCTGAAGTCCTCGCCAATCTGGATGTCCGCAGCAAGCGCGATGTTCGGGTGGTTCGATATCACGTCGCCAGCCGACGCACCGAGCCCGCCCGTGTAGATAACCTGAATCGCGTTCTTCACCGACGACTCGTATCCCGACACGCGAAACCCGCCAACGATGGCGTCCATGAAATACACGGCGCCGGTATCCGTCTCGATGTTGTACCGGGTACTCGCCACCGCGGTCCCGGTGAACTGCCAGAACGGATCGACGATGATCGATGTGACGGTGAGGATCGGCGTTGCCCTCAGGAATATCTGCCGCCCGTTGGTGAGAACGGTGTACTGCTCGGTGCGTGACTCCTCGGAGATCGGACGTCCGATGTACTTCGCAATCTCGGCGCTCACGCCAGACACGAGGGTATCGATAAAATCATCCTCCGTTGTGCCGGTTAGGCCCAACAGAGTCTTGACTCTTCCTCGTGAGGTGACGTTGACCATTACTCTATATCTTTGGTGCGAACTTCACGGGTCATCTTCGGCATCACCCGGCGCGGCGGCGCGTTCTTGAGCTTCTGCCGCTGGCCGTGCATGGCGTTGACGCAATCGGGATCGTTGTAATCGATCTCGACATCCTCGCCAGTCTTGGCCCAGACGGATCCGTCTCGGCGGTAGAGCGTGCATCCATGTTTCACTTGCTGTTTCATATCAACCGCCAGGGGTCAGGATTTCATCGAACCACGTCATGGAGTCAAACGCGGAGTTTGCCCAGCCGGGGGCCATGAGAACGGAGAGTACCCCGCCAGACCACGAGCCACCGGTAGGCGTGCATACGAGCTTGATATACCGCTGGAAACCGTTGACGCGGATGTACAGCGGAGTCAGAGCAGCGAACGCTCCCGGATCGGCAAGAGTCTGGACGAGTGTCCACGTAGAATTATCAGGGCTATCCTGCACCTTGATCGTCATGCCCGTGAAGGTTGACCCGGCAGTGGTGTGGATCATGTACACCACGTAGTCAAACTTGGACGTGTCGGTACCCGTGCCCTGTTGCGGGGTGCTGTGGCTGCCAGACGCAACATGCGTCTCGATGAGCAGCGATTCGTTGGGTCCTGTTCCGATAGCCATGATGAAAAGGTGGGGGGACGAGGAGAGGCGAATCCCCGTCCCCCCGGGGGGTGGGGTTAGGAAAGACCCAGCTCGGCAGTGGAGCCAGTCAGAACAGCGAAGTTCACCGGGTACTGTCGCCCAACTCCTTGGACGACGATCGATGCAACGCACGAGTTCACGGTCGTAACAGCGTTGATGTTCAGGTAACGCTTCTTACCGTGCGTGCGCAGCTCGAACTGCTTGAGGTTGTTGTCGGCCGTAGCGGCCAACGTGATGGCCGTGCCGGTAGCGGTGTACCCGCCCCCGGAAACGGTCAGGGTGTTGGAGTGTTGCGGCGTGACGGTCAGGGTTCCCCCTGTCGAGCCGACAGACACATGAATCAGAATGTACTCGAAGAGCGACATATCGATGCCGGTCGTCAAGTCCACATCCACGCCAGAGGCGAGGGTGCTGGGCGACATCACCAGATACGGCTGGAGAAGATCGCTCGGGTTCATTGCAGTGGTAGTCATGGCGTTATCTCCTATCAGCTAGATGGTTGCGCTGACGTTGAAATTGCTGGAGGTAACGAACGACTTCGGCTGAAGCACGCCCACATCGTGAGCGGTGACCGCTCGCAGAGTGGTGCGCAATCTGCGGAAGTTCGTTTCCGTGGTGTCGGACGACGCAAACGCCATCGTTCCCCAGTGCGCATTGAGCACCTGAGCCCAGTCCGCAAACATCAAGAACTCGTCGGTGTTGCCCGACTGCTCAAGCTGCGTAGAAATCTTGACAGGGTGGGTCAGCAATGACTTGAGTACATCATCGTTGTTCCCCATGAAGATCGTATGCCCGTCACTGTCCTTGGTAAGACCAATGGCGTGCGCCGAACTCGGCGACATAGCCCAACCAAGTTTAGTCGCACCCTCGAAAGCGTTCTCGTCCAACATCGCCTTGATGTAGAGACGTAGCCCTTGCGTGATGTTCTGGGCGCCAGACGCCCCCGAGAACACCGGGGTCCCCGGAGCGGTCGACCAGTTCACCGTCTGAATGCCCGTGGTGGTGGTGATCCCACGAGGTTGCGATTCCGCCGAGGAACCGGTGAACACGGATAGGTCTTCCCGCAACGCGATCTTCAGCGCAATCCGGTTGGCGATGTGCGACTCAATCGCAATCGCCGGTTGGTTGAGCATCTGGAACGTGAGGGGAACGAACGCCGCAAGAACATGCGGGCGCAAGTTCACCTGGGAATACGTGTCCACCGATTCCGCACCGGTTTCCTCGGCTTCGGTATCGATGTACGCGGCGGTGATCCCACCCTCGTCCTTCGGCCAGGCCACGTTCCCACGCAACCCGTCGAGTCGGGTGACTCCGAGGGCCGACGTAATCGACATGGCTTCGAGCTTCGGAATCAGGTCGGTCTGCAATTCGGTCGAAATCAGGAACGCGCCACCGGTATCGGTCGCGGCGTTGATCGCCGTCTTGCCCATGAACCCTTCGGGGAGATCGTCCCGTCGGGTCTGCATGATCTCGTTGACTTCCTTCTCGTAGCCATACTCGGGATCATTGATGTCTGCGACGTTGGTAACCAGCTTCGCCATACGAGCGAAGGAGAATTTACCTTTCTCGCCATGCTTACCGGCTTCGACGCCCGGGATGCAGAGGCGTTCGGCCTTGGCGACCTCGGCATTGAGTTCATCGATACGGGTATCGATGCGGCCCAGCCGAGCGTCAATCGCGGCCTTTCCTTCCTCGTTCTCGGTTTCGCGCTTCTCTTTCCACGCGTTGAAGTCGGCGCCCAGTTGGACGACGGCCTCTTTTACATTGTCGATTACATTCGTCATTCCGTACCTCGGTTGAAGAGGTTTCGTATCTCGGTAAGTAGCTCTACCGGATCCTCAGCATCGGACGGCTCGGTATCGGGCACCTTGCGGATACCACCGAGGCAGTCACCGAGGTCGGTGATTGATCGTGCGAGCATGCGTTGCGATGAGGCAAGCTCGGCTAGCACGTCGTTTTGTTTGGCCTGTGAGTCGGCTATGGACTTGAGGGTTTCGGTGCCCCACGTGAACGACGGGTCATTGACGGTCACTCCTCTGGCGGCAAGAAACTCGGCTGTCTCGCGAGACCCATCACCCACCCGATGTAACGGCGCCATCGCTTCCATATCGTCACCCGACGCCCCCATATCAACAAACGCCCTCGCCCGCTTGCGCGCGTACTTCTCCCACTCCTTTTCCGTGGGATCCGTAATCGCGGCGTACCAGTCGGCATCGCGTTCGTCGATGTCCCCCGCCTTGATACCCTGTTGCAGAGCGTTCGCGTTCGCGGGCACAGTCACCAGGCTGAATTCCAACAGCTCCGATTTCTCGAACACCACGCCGAACCGACCGAGCCCCATGGACTGCCGTTCGTCATCGTCCTTGGGTACCTTGGTCTCGAACGGCTTGAACCCGATGGACCCCGCCTTGATGAACCCGCCCGCAGCGAGACGGAACTTACGCGCCGCGTCCTCGGACTCCTCGACAGCGAACTTGATGTCGGCCACCGTGGCGGGGCTTCCCTTGACTTCGACCTTGCGGATGTTCTCCGCCTTGCCGATCGGTTCCCCGCGGTCGTTGTGCCCAAACAGAATCACCGGGTTCTTGCGGAAGTTCTTCAGCCCCAAGCCACGTTGGCGAACGATGTCGCCCATGCGGTCCACGGATTCGTCCGAGAACACCCACGGGATAACCCCGGCTTCCTTGTTCGCTTTCTCGAACGGTCCACACGCATGGCAACGCGTTTGCGGGGCAATGCCCTTCACGTCCATAACGAACGCCTCACCCGCAGCCAGGAGTTCCCGTTCGTCGGCTGTGCCCGATGCGATCTGAGCGATAGCCCGTCGCTGTTCCGGGGTCAGGTCTTCAACGTCTTCGCCGTATGCCCACGCTCGGATGATGTCGTGTGTATTCATTCTTCGATTACCGCGAGAGTGGTGCAGCGACAGTTGACGACGGCGCCCGCGCTCGTTGCGCGTTCGCTGTCACCCGGCCACCGCAGACCGTTTGAGAACTCCTTGCCGACGTTGCGGACCTGGCCATCGATGCGATGGTTCACAGGTAGCGTCCGTACGAGATCGTCTCCCGCCGACAACCAATCGTGCTTCTCGACGTCGGCCTCTTCCATCTGCCGTACACGGGCAGCGTTGGCAACCGACGTTGTTTCGGTGCGTGCGATCATCTCGGCTCGGGTGCCTACCCGGTCAAGCATGACGCGCATCTCGGACTCCAGGTCTTGCAGGGCTTCCGCTACTCGCGTCGCAAGCGGGAGGCTATCGTCAGCGTCAGTCATCCCCCGCAGAATCGCGCGCTTGATCTGCTCGGCAAGCGTGGTCTCGGCGCCCTCGACAATGAGGATCTTCTTCGCCTTGAGCATGTCGACGATGGCGGGATCGGTCGCGGTGGGGAATGCCGTGGTTCCCAGCTCGGCCGCCATATCCTCGGCCGCGCGGTTGATGGCTTCCTTCATGCCACCCTCCATCGCACCCCACAGTTCGCGGCCCCACTTCTCTTCGTTGCCGATGAACAGTCGGTCGAGTTCGGCCTCGCTGATCGTGCGAACCGTCGTCCACTCAGCATCACCCTCGGGTTCGCCATAGATGTTCCGCTCGCGGTAGAGGTGCGACCACTCGACTATCGGAACGGGGTTGTCCTTCTTCCCCTTGGCGATATCGCGCAACCGACTGCGTTGAGCGAGGATCTGATCCTTCATCACCCGCGCGTATCCCTTGGCAATCTTCTTGTCGAAGGGAATCAGCATCTCATCGAACGCGTCGGCTTTCGCGCGTCGGTCTGAGTGCGACAACGATTTCACCGCCAACGGATCTACAGATCCTTCCTTCACGCTGGACAGGATCGCCTTCGCCCGCTTGAGATCAATCGGGAACGACGTGGTGAGCATCTGTTCCGCAGACGACTTCGGCAGGGTACCCGTGGCGACCTTCTGCACGATGTCCACCATCGCCGTGACCTGGGCTCCGTTCAGGCTGGCCTGCGGGCTCGCGGTGGTCTCGTCGTCCTTCTCTTCGTTCGCAATCGCGGTCAACGTGTTCGAGATGTACCTGTCCTCACCGCCGGGAATGTCTTCTTCGATAGTCAGTCCCACGATAGCGGCAGCCTCGGCGAACGAGCGACCGACACCCATGAGCTTCAGAATCCGCTCGACCTGGGAATCGATGTTCTCCCGCAGTGCGGGCACCGCCGAGAGATCGAACTCCATGACCACAGTCGACAGCGGCCCCCGGAGATCGGAGATGAACGCGCGATCGAATTCGTCCTCATAGTAGGACGTCTGAGGAACGATGGTGTTCTCGTAGAACACGCGGCGTGCAGCCTCGGCGTTGGCGCGGTTCACATCGTCCGTGATACCGAGGAGTGGCTTGGTGCAACCGAAGACCATCATCGACTGTTGCCGCATCCACTCCCGCATGGTCGCAAAGTCCATGTCGAGCGGACTGAACGCCGTGGGCTTGAACGACAGTCCCGCGGGCAGGACGGCGGTTTTCTTATGGTTGACCGCCTTCTCGTGATTCTCGTGGAACGACTGCTCTAGCTGCGATCTCTGCTTCTCATCGAGCATCGCGCTCTCGTGCTGGAGAACCCCGCCGATCCGGCCCCCGTTGGCCGTGAGAGCATCGTCAAACGCCTCGGCCTTGAAGGAGACGTTTGCCCCACGGAACGCGGCCTGCATCGGTCCCACACCCCTGAGCGGGTTGTGGGGGTCGGGATCGAACAGGTGGGCGACGGCGTGGTCCGGATACGTGACCTCGGCTCCGGTAGCAGAGTTGAACGCCCACGCGTCGGGGAGCCCGGACTTGTTGCCCTTGTCGAAGATCGGCTTGACCAGATCCTCGCGGACGGGCCAGATTTCGGTGGGGAGCTCGCCCGGCATGACGGGCTGGAGGTCCTTGCCGTTCATAAACCAGAACGACCCCCCCGCTAGCCCATAATGGATTTCCTGGATTCGCCAGAATTTACGGGCCGATAGCAGCGGATTGGGGCGCCGCATGAGGTCGAGGAACGCCCGGTCCGTGACGGGGGTTTCCTTCGACTCGTCCGTCCAGTACTTGATCGGGATCGCCGTCAGGGCGCGTGCGCGTGCGTTGATGCACGCATAGACGATGGCCGACTGGACGTAGGGGCGTTCGAGCGTTTCGGTGGTGCTCTGTCGGAGCATCTGGGAGATGCTCGACGACGTGGCGAACTGTCCAGGGAGTCCTCCCCCGATGGAGAGTGCTTTCTCCTTGATGAAGTCGTGGGATGTTCGCCCACCCACCGGCACCGAAAGTGTTCGCTCGATCTCGGCAGACCCCGAACGGAACTCTGCCCCCCGTGCTGGGTATGGTGGGGGCTATAGCGTCGGGATGCAAGGAAAGCAAGGGGAATCGATATATAGACGAAAAGCGCCCCGCCTGGATCATGAATCCGGACGGGGCTAACAGAGATCCCCGTGAGTACGGATTTGAAATCCGCCTCGACCATGGCCTGTGCGCTCGGGGTCGCCTGCGTATGGAACCCCCGGACCGATATTCCGACGGGTGCCTATATCCTGAAAAACCGAACTCACACAGTAAATCGTCCGACCCCCACCGTCAATAAAAAAACCCCCTCCCCCCGAAGTCGACTGGGGGAGGGGGTTTACTTGATGTAACGCGACTAGATGGGCATTCGCAGGGCACCATCCACCTATGCGAAATCGGATGTCACAGTCCACCAAGTTTACAAGTGCCCCCCGGCGACCGGACTAATGGATTGCGGGGGACGGTGTGCCAACAAGGCACGGGGGGATCATACCATTTCCGGGCCCTTTGTCAACAAAGAAGCCCCCACGAACTCGGCTAGAATCGCGCGGGGGCTGGGAGAGACGTTCTCCCCCTGATTGTGAAAGCGCCCCCTGCCACAACAGGGGACGCAATGGAGATCCGGTCCGGTAAGACCAGGGGCACACCATACCATTTCCGGCCCCAGTGCGCTACCTAATCGTCCAGGTCCGCCAGATTGTCGCGGATGTTTCGACCTGCCTCACCAATGGTATCGTCCACGACGTCATCCAGCGCCTCAGCCGCGCCGGTGTCCAGAGTTGCCTCATCCACAGCCTTGAGGATCTTGGTGGGCACCTGAGCGAGTTTGAACGGGGCGGAAATCAACTCTCCTAGCAATCGACCGAACATGGCGTCTCCTGGGTTAGGTGCTCACCATAACATGAAAGCGCCCCGCAATGGAGAGCACATCACGGGGCGCCAAGAAATCCACCAGCAGCAGCGGGAGTCCCTGGCCCGCTACGGGACTATACCACAGGATCGCACTCAGGACAACGCAGCGCCGTCAACTTCTGCCCGTTCGTGAGAACCATTACACGCACCTCGTCATCGTCGATGATGTGCTTGACCTGGCCAGCAATGATCGGCACCTGCTCGGGGGGCACGTCGCCCGGGATCTCGATTGCAACCAGGCACGCCTTGGGGATCTCGATGCACTTCGCCACCAACTCGGCAAGGATGATCCCGCGCTCGCCCTTGAGCAGCACCCCACCGTTGTCGAGCTTGACCCCCTGGTACCGCTGGATGTCACCGACCTCGCCCGGGTACGCCTCGCGGTACCGCCGCTCGAAGTCCCCGATAGCGAACATGAGGTGCTGCCACGTAGGCGAGCCGGGGTAAGCCGCAGCCGCGGGCATGACCCTGAACTCGATGGCCATCTTGGCGAGCCAGTGAGCAGCCTGGATTACGTCTTCGGTGGCGAAATCTCTTCCCATTGTCCGTCTATTTCGTCGAGGGGAGTTATGCGGTGACCGCGGTAAACGAACCACGTGCCGTTCTGGCTGCGCTTGAACTCGACGCATGCCAGAGATTCGGCGGTACGCAGCCAGTACCACCCGGGCTCAGTCGGTTTCTCCGATGTCCAGCTCATCGATATCCTCCGCGGTGATGTACCGCTGCGATGCAGGCCGGTCAGTGTGCATGGCTAGCATGCGGATTGCAAGCGGGTTGTTGTCAACGAACTCCTCGGCGTCCGCAGGATCGAACCCGCGACGGATGTTGACGAGGTGGCGGATTGCGTTTACTGAATCCATTGGCACCCGTAGTCCGCCAGGGACACCACGTGGTCGCACCCGTGGCACCGCACCGTGTGGACGCCGAGGGTTGTGCATGCTTCCTGGCCATCCTCGTTGATGAGTTGAAAGTGGGAATGCGCCGTCCCCGCGAGGTGCAGGCCACAAGATTCAGCGGCGGGCGTGTTCCATGGATCGTAGGTGTCGGCGGATGCTTGGGAGCAGGATGCGAGGAAGAGGGTTGCTGTGATGATGATTGGTGCTTTCATTGTTCTCGTCGCATCCGTTCGTTTTCTCGCCGTCGCCATGCCCTGTCTTGTAAGTCAAGTAACCGGTTCACCTCAACCCTCAGCCTTAGGTTCTCCTTGGCGACGGTGTTGGCGTCTTGGGTGAGGGTTGCCTTGATAGCGTCCGACTTGGCGAGGTAATCACGCAGCTCGGCCTCCACATCCCCTGCGCTCGACGCTCGCCTCCACATCGCCTGAGCCATGGAAACGAACTGCTCGGTCGTATCCGCGCCGGGGATCGCTCGGAAGAGTTCACGCTTCTCCCCCTCCAGTTCGACTACCCGCCCACGCAGGTGCCGGATGAGATCGTCCTTCGATAGGTATCCCATCACTCTCCCTCCGGCGGGGTGGGGGCGTTGCGTCGGATGTTGCAGAATGCCTGCGGCGTGTGCTCGGTGATGCGGTTCCGCTTGTTGAGGGCCTGCTGCTTCGTCGCGCAGTACCACCCAAGGTCTCGGTAGCACCCATCGGACCCGCCGTAGTCCGCCTCACGCCCTGCCGCAGCCTCGATGGACTTGTCCAGGTTGAACGATAGATCCAGCGGGTACCGGGCCTCTAGCGCCCACCGGAGTTTGTGCCTGCTAATCATCCTCCCCCTCCTCTGCGTCGGGCGGGGTGGGGGGATAGCTGTAGGCGGCCAATGTCTGATTCTCGCAGTAGGCCACCATGCCGAGTCCACCGCACGCTTCGCAGAGCCACTCCACGAACGTCGTTCCGCTGTACGCGATGCCGACCCGTCCACTTCCGTTACACGCCGCACATGTTGCGCTCATTCCCGCCCCCCTCGACTTTGAGGGGGTCCCCCCTCGCTGGGCTTGCCCATCCACTCTTCCACAATCGCACGGTGCTGAGGAGTACAGTCGTAGAGGGGGGTGAAGCGCCACGGCCTCCGATTGGTGTCCCACATGCCGGGGACGGTTCGCTGAAACAACCCCGTCGCGGTCCTCTCCGCTTGTGCGATGTTATCTTCCGGTTCCTCGTCGGACATGGGGTTCGCGGCACGCACTGTTTCGGTGATCCACTCGCCCGCCACTTCGGGATCGTAGTAGACGCCACCGTATCCAGGCTCATACCTCTCACCACACGACGCGAGAAGCGCCACGATCAAAGCTGCTGTCCACTTCATGATTTCTCCTCGCTAGGCTCCCGGGTGGAGGGGAGGGCACGGACATGCGCAGCGGCGAAATTGCCCGCACGGAACATCGCATCCACGAACGATTCACCCGTCTTTTGTAACGTCTGAAACCTGTTCTCCACGACGCGCGCCGCCTCCTCCCGCATCTCCTCCCTCCCCGCCTTGTGGGCGGCTTGGAGGGCTTCCTCAATAAACAGCGACGCCTGACCTGGGGAGCACTCTGCGTTGCTGGCAAGGATCTCAGCATCTTCCTCGTACCCCATCACCCCCGCCCCCCCGTCGATTCCGCTCGCTCGATGAAGTCGTCGATGCAGTGTGCCGCGGCGTACACGGCGCCGGTTAGCAGCACCGTAAATAATACCCAGAACGCTATGTCTTTGATGGTTTGCATGTCACGGTAATATTGAGAACGTCGAGGATATCCCCGAGCTTGGACAGCGACGTCGCCTCGCCCGCCTCTGTCTTGCCTACGTGGTTCTTGTGGCAACCGGCCATCTGGGCCAGCCGCACCTGCGTCATGCCCCTCGACATCCGCGCGTTGTATACCGCGGTCGCGAAGGTTTGTTCTAGGGTGTTCATTGGCATCGCATCCATACCCGCTGTCTCGCGTCGTACCACGAGACCAGGAACCCGCCACGCTCAAGCATACGCAGCTTCTTGTTCGTCGTGCGCCGGGACATCCCCGTACTACTGGCTAGGGTCGCGGTAGTCTCTCCGCGGTAGCCAACCAGCAGGCGCAGCTTCCTCGTACCCCATGAGTTCATATCTTGTTCGGTCATTACTCCCCCCCATGCTTGGCGATGAATGCGCGCATGCGTTGAATCTCGCCAGTGAACCGGCGCCCTTGCCCCTTCTGAATCAGGGCTTGCCCATCGTCGGCTGCAAACATGCAATCGGCAACCTGCTCCATCATACCCACCCCCTCCGCGAGGGCGGATTTGAGTTCGCGCACGTCATCGAGCCTGACCCACGCGCCACACTCGGCCTCTTCCATTCCCAGGTCCCCTACCCAATATCGCTTCATCACCCACCCCCCTCGCCGAGGAGGCGCTTGGCAACAGCGTGCTCGTCCTCGCCGTGTTGCGAACACCACCCATCGGGCGGCATGGTCCCATAGAATCCCCTGTACGTCACGTTGCCAACCGGACGGGACTTCTCGTAAAACGGTGGGCCGGGGACCGAACACACCCGCGTACCTGGTGCCCACCATCGGCATGTATTACATTTCAAACCCACTGAATCACCACCTCCCTATTCTGGTCCTCAAGGTACGTGCATAGGTACCGCACGCAGTCCATGCCGTCATCACGTTCCTTGACCGGTTGTTCCTTCGTCTTCTTGTCGTCCCACACGTAGCCGTCGAACTCGTCCTCGGTACACGTGGGCTTGCTCGCTGAATTCTGCCGTGTGTCCAGCTCCACCAACGAATCACGCAGGAGAAACAGCCGCGGCTTCCCATCTCCAGCGATGCGGAGCCGCGACTTGACACACTCGATACCGCGACGCACCTCCTTGATTGCTGCAACCGTTGGACGCCAGTACCGATCGACCGTCGCTCGGCCCTCTGCGTCGTGGTCTGCTATAACATACCGGACGTTTTCCTCTCCTGTCAAGCTCTTTGCGAGTTTTACGTGGTCCTCGACGAGGCGTCCCGTGTGGTAGATTTCGCGGTACATGAACGCGCGGCCGTCCCCGTCGATCGCCCACCACTGAAGTACGAACGGGTGCGTATACCCGAAGTCGATCACGCACACCCGCTGCCACGTTTTGGGGATCTCGAACCGGTCGATGATGTGGACGTCGTAATCAAACTCGTTGTATACGAGCCCTTCGGCACTCGACCACTCGCCCAGCCGCCACCGTGCGAATAAGTGCCCGGTGAGTTCGTCGAGCCCCCCCATAAAATCCTTGCCGTGGTCGCTCCATTCGGTGCCGGTCCACAGCGTGGGGTTGTCCTGGTGAACGGACTGGATGCGCACCATGCTCGTCGACGGATCTCGAGCCCGCGTGATGAGGTGGTGCCGCTTACCGCCGGGGTTCGTGTCGACGATGATCTGGTGATACGACCCCTTGTTGTTCCGCATGCAGCCCTTGAACAACGCCAGGGTGCCCGCCTTCATCTGCGTTCCCTCGAACAGGCACACCCCATCGAACTCGCCCGATCGCCACGAGTCGGGGTCGGACAGCCCCCCGGTCAGTACCTCGGATTCGCCGACCTTGTATACGGGTGTCGCAGACCGCCGGTTGGCAACCTTGAGACATGGGTGCCCGAAGGGGACAACCTTCTCTTCCCACGTGACGAGGACCGTATCCTTGAGAGACTTGAGGGTCTGCCGAGCTAGCAGCCACCGCGACCCGGGCCACAGGTAGCAGAGCGCGTATACCTTCTCAAGAACGGCGCGAGTCTTCCCCGTCCCCCGCGGTCCGTCGTACAGAATCTCGGGGGCGTTGCAGTAGAACAGTTTTTCAGCGCCGCCGAACGGTTTGTATGGGCGGCAGCGGGGGTCTACGTTAGGTGTCACGCATGCTCGATGCCTCGATGTGGTGTGGTCACGGGCCACCCCTGTCCCGTGGTGTGGAACTACCTCTTCTTCCTACACGACCTGTATATCCCACTCAGCGAGAACCCCAACTCCTCCGCAATCGCAGGCCACGCCTTCCCCCGCAGCCGCAGACACCGAGCTCGCGCCCGGTCCTCACGGGTGATGACCTTCTTCTCTATGGGGCTCACCCACCCATCCCTGATTGCCAGGTGGTTGACGGACGATTCGGTACGTCCGAACCGCTTCGCGATGATGGACCGCTTGACGCACTGATCGTACATGACGTGCGCTTGAGCCTTCTCTTCCGCTGTCCACACCGAGTGATGCCGCTTCTGTATGCCGAGCTTCTTCGCGCGGTGACGTGCGGCGGGTTCGCTCCGGTTTATCATCGCGCCGATGACTGCGTACGTGGTGCCCTTGGCTACCTCGGCCCGCAGGATTGCGGTTTCGGCATCCGTCCACTTGAACTGCTTCCGAGTGTTCGTCGGTGCGGGGGCGCGCAGAATCCGCATGGCGATCCGCCTGCACCCCCGTTCGTCGGCTGCGTCACCCAGCCCGAACGCGATGTCCCTGAACGCGTCGTACATCTCGCGTACGCGTTCGGGTGGTGCGGTGCGGAAATACTGGAGGGCTGTTTTGACGCGTTCGTTGGTGTCGCGGGTGCGTTGGAGGCGGGGGATCATTCGGCGTCCCTGTACGCCGTCCACCGCGCGATCATGTGGGTTGCGAGTTCGGTGCGTTCGGGCTTGGTGAGGACCTGACCATACGAGAAGTCGTCATCACACCCTTCGTACACCAATCCAGCCGCATCGATCCCCACAATCTCAAGGTTCGCATACACCTTGCGCCCCGTGGTCTCGAACTCTACCTCGTCTACGTTATCCTTCATGGTCCAGCGCCCCACGGTAATTGAGTTCCATGTCGATCTCCTCTAGCCTGTCATTCCACCCCGCGATCAGCACATCTGGAGTGGCACGCTTACGCATGGACTCACCACACCGGACACACTCAAAGTCCACCCACTGAACTCCTGGCGTGCATCTGGCCCAGACCATCCCCATCCTCCACTCGTGCTTGCATTCACTCATGGTCAAGCGCCTCCAGCGCATCCGTCAGTTCCTGCGAGTCGGGGGCGAAGGGGCGGGCGGCTTGGGATACTGCGTTGAGTCGTCGCAGTCGGGTTTCCATCCGCTCCAATGCGTTGCTCGCCCCACGGCTCTCATCGGACAGGTTGTCCAATTCGTCCTGGTCTAGCGCCGCTTGCGTCATGCGTGCTGTGCCCGGCCCATGAACTGCAACGTATGCGGGGTGATGTTCCTCGCACGTACGGCGGGGGAGGGGTGTCTTATCCAACGTATGGAAACCAATCAGCGCGGAGTTCGGACACTGCGACCACAACCCGCCATCCCACACGGCAACATCGCACTTCTTTGGGTCAATTGGTGGGGCACAACCGTACTGCGCATACGTCGCCAGCTCATGCTGTCGTCCCCATTCCGGGGGGCAGTCGCTTAGGTTCTTCCCCATCACTCCCCCTCGTCCAGGGCTGCTATTGCTTGGTCTAGAACCTCGCACGCCTCATGAGCCTCACGCATCCGTGTAGGTCCTCCAACGTTGAGGTGCGCGAACCCCCGATAAACACGCGCCGCCTCCGCCACCGCTTCGAGTCGGCGTATGCGTTGCTGGATGTGGTCCCACGCCATCGCAATGCCTCGACCGATGTCCGCCTCTACATCCGGACTCCACCCTACGCCGCCTTGCTGTTCACCCACACCGCACCTCCCGTGCTACAGCCTACCTCGAAACCTCCACCGTCTTCCAACGGTGATGACAGGCGTAGCATATCCGGTCTCGGACGCGTTGTCCAGAAATATTCCTGGTATCAACAACCTTCGATTTATGATGACCGCAGGCGGGGCAGTTCATTGGGTCCACTCAGCGAGGAGGCGTGTTCCGATTGTTCGACGTGTCGCCTCATCCTGCCACCGCATCTTGGGGCCCTGCGCCATACATGCACCGCACACCGCCCAAGCGAGCATCTGTGACGGATCGCCTATCACATGCACGTTCGTGCTGCCGCATGACGGGCACTCGGGGAAGATGGGGCAGTTAGTAAGGGTCATGGCCAATCGTAGTTGGTGAATGTTTCCGCACATCGTAACCCCAGATCGGGATGCCCCGTGTCCCAATGAAGGTAGCTGGTCGCGACATCAATGCCCGCAAGCGACCACCCCATCTGCGCATCATCACACGCCCGGTCAGCAGCGCACCTAATCTGCGCGCAAGAGGTCTCCCGTTCCCGTTGCTTCCCGCACTTGATGCACAAGAACCGCGCTCGATACAGCTCGAACTTCAGCGGATCCCTTGAAACGACACACATCATCTTCCACTCGTGTCGGCACTTATTCCCCATCCCTCAACCTATCCTCGTCGACGTCCGATATGGTTTTGTCAAACCGCAGCGCCCCCCCATCATGCCCAGCGATGCGGGTCTCGATGGGGCCGTCGATCATGTCGCGGATTTCTTTGAAGGCGGAGACGGCGCCCCTGCTATCGCCCTTCGCGATCTCGACCATATTCTTGGCGACGTCGTGCAGGTTATCGCCACTCTTGAGGGCTTCGCGTAGGGCATCACGGACAACGCGGGTCTTGGGGCGTCCGCCAGGGTTGCCTGATTGCCCAGGTTTCCACTGGTGCTCTGCGAGGTGTCGAGTGTTGGGGTGCTGTTTTGAATCGGGAGTATCCACTTACACTACCTATCCTCAACCGTTATATAGCACGGTGCGGGGGTCTATATCTAGCAAGAAATCTTCCGAATCCGCTTGAATGGGTGGAAGGTTTCCGGATAATGGGGGGCATGAAGAACACGAACAGCGGTGGCCCGGCGTTCCCGATGGGTGAGCACCACGAGGCTGAGGGGATCATGATGGCCCATCCTGGCATGACCCTGCGGGACTGGTTCGCGGGGCAGGCTTTGGCGGGGTTGTGCTTCGACAGCGACACAGCCCGAACAACCACTGAGGATGCCATCCTCGCATACGAACTCGCCGACGCGATGCTCAAGGAGCGGTCATGACCACCCCCCCGGACCCCCCCGCCTCAGCGTTAGCCGGTGAGCTGGAGTCGGCCTGGATCCCCTACCACCGCGAGGGCGAGGATTATTGCATCCCTTACACTGAGGAGACGATGTTGATGGTTGGGAAACGGGAGTTCAGCACGTACTGGCACGAGGGGTGGGTTTGGCTGAGGGTGAGGGGATGACAGAAAAACCCCCGGATTACGTGATGTGGGAGGAGATCGAAATCCGCGACATCGACGCCAAACAATTTCACGCAGCTATCTGGAAACACGTCAAGCGGCCGGTTTTTCGGAGTTACATCCAGACCTGGCCATCCGACCATCACTGGCTCGCACGCTGGAAGAAACCATGAAATACATCCACCAAGAGCTCGACCTGGCGTTGCAGACGTGTCCGTTGATGTGGGAGACGGTGGAGGCCGATGACCCGGTATGGTGGCTGGCTTGCCATCACCCGCGGTATACGGCGGTCCAGACCGTGGACGGTGCCCGCATCGTGGATCCTCTGGACGCCGAGCACGTGTTCGAACTCATTCTGGCATAACCATGAACATCCGATACCGCATGCGTAGGGTCCGTGCCTGGTTTAGGAACCTCAAGCAAAGGAAGCACTATGCACGCAACTGGTGAACGATGGCATGAGATGGAGACGCACGGGATGTTTGTGACGTCGCGTGTATTGCACGAGGACCGTGAGTGGGACGTGGATATCATCACGGTGGAGGCTGGGGACGAATTGTGGGATTTTCTGCCGGAGCCCTACAGGTCGGCGTTCCATGAGGGCGATACCCCTACAGACGCGATGTTAGTCGCCGCACGCAACCATAACGAAGAGGCTATCAAGGATGCTATTGTGGAAGATTGTCGGGCAGCCTGGGCTGTATAGTGCGAAGCAGGCAGCGGAGATCGGGCGTAGGATGCCCGAGTTTCAGATGACGGCCACGCGGTGGAGGATTGAGGATGGTGTGATTTTCGACGCGGACTCGCCCGCGGGGGTAATGATGGACGAGGAGCTAACGTGTGCGATATTCGGGGATGTCGTGCGTCAGGGGCCGAAATCTGGTATAGTCTCGAACTCTGCGACGAGTGCGTCACCGTGGCGTGCCGGGCAGTGAGGCGCGAATGTGACTGGAATAAGGAAAAAGATGCCGAAGAGTAATAAGACCCCGGGACAGATGATTGAGTTGAAGATCGCTACGGCGAAGAACGCCACGGATGTCGTGGGTGGGAAGTTGTTTGCCGCGGGTCGTCTGGACCTGGGGAACCTGGTGATGGAAGCTCAGGCTGCGATCGATGCGCTGGAGAAGGCGTTCCTGAGCCCGGTGGAGTAGGTGGGTGACCCCGGCGCCGTGGTGGTGCCGGGGTTTTTTTGTAGGTTTATTTTCTCGCCCCGCCGCTGTACAGGGAATAGAGCGCCTGGCTGCGATCGGGACCCCGTCCCGCGGCCCACGGTTCGGGCGATTCGATGGAGAATAGGATGGGGTTTGACGTGGGAAGCTCCTCGGCGGGGACGATCCAGAGGAGCACGTTATCGGGCGTGATGACCACGAGGGCTATGTTTTCAACGGGCGAGCGGTCGGCGTTGGTGAACCGTGCGACGTTCGTTTCGGTGAAGGCCACGCGGATGCCGATGAGGCTGCCGCTCCACTTGATGTGCTGTCCGTTGTGGATCCACCGCGGGTCGAGCTGTTCGTCCCGGAGCAGATTGTAAACGAGCGTCTGGCCGAGCCCCCGTTTGTCCCGGGGGGGCAACCCTCTAGCCCACGCGAGGGGCGAGTTGTCCCACTTAGACGGTTTTTGAAGGGCTTGAAGGAGTTCGAGTAGATTCATCCGCATAACCTCGTGTTTAAAAAGCGGCGTTTTTGACCCCGCGCATGACTTGCATAACTGGAATCCTACTAGGGCTACGGACCCCTTTCCACAGAAAAGTGGAATGGTGTATCGGGTTATACCTATCCTCTAGCCCAAACGTACGTTATCGCTATAATAACTCGGATCGTTATGAAAGACCATTTCATTTGTCTCTTACTAGAAGGTTATGCAGGTTATGCTACTAAACATAAGTAGAGAAATAACAAGGGTTTAGGGTGCGGAACCTCGTGTCATAAAGGTTATGCGAATCGGAAAGAGGTTATGCAGGTTATGCGAGGCTCTTCAAAACGAACGAATACCCGCTCCGCGACCTTCTCTGCTCCCACGCCCACCCGTTGAGGGGTCGCCCGGCATGCTTTTTGAGTAGCCTACCGAGCGCGGTGGTGCGTCCCCGTTCCGTTTCCCGCTCGTCGATCCAGGGGAACAGGCCCTCAGCGTACGAGAGGAGAGCCCCAGCGGCACGGGGGGTATCTGCGGACTCCGCAGCCCATCGCTCCACGAACGCCCGTAGGCCCTCTCCTAGCGAGTCTGCGCGCACGACAAACTCGTGGCTGTTCTTCCGCCACTCGGTGTACCCGTGAAGTTCAAGGATGCCGCCGATGACCCCGGCCCAGGATTCGAAGCCGCCGAACGGATTGCCAGACAGGGGACAACCCTCGGCCTTCCACGCCTCGACCATGGAAACGAGCGCCCCGAGTATCCGCGGCCGGTTTTCCCGGATGTACTTGCGTAGCTGCGGGTGCTTATAATCGGTGCGTTCCTCGGGTTTGTCATCGAAGGGCTGTAGTTCGATGGGGACCGTACGTTTGGCCAACTCGCCCGAAAATGAGACGTTGTTCCCGGAGGCAACCAGGGTGAGGTTGTTCGGAACCGTGACGATTTCGGACCGTCCGAGCACGCGATCGGACCATGAGCTACACGTGAGCATGCTGGCTAACGCGCCGGAATCGATGTGGTTTGGCAGGTTATCGAGGTGGAGCACCGCCCGCCCGCCGATGAGGAAGGAGAGAATCTGCTTCCCAAGACTGTCGATGTCCTTGGGTAGCTGCGTTGCGGGTGTTGGCATGCCGAGTACCACCCCGCCCAGGATTTCCTCGATGAGCTTGGTTTTACCGCATCGTTCCACGGCTGACATAACCAGGTGCATGGGCGCGTTGCCATCCAGGGCGGGACGAAGCAGAGGAGTGAGCAGAAGCCCAAAGAAGTTATCCCGTGACGCGGCGTCCTTGAACGGGAAATCGGTGACGAGATCGGCGAGTATTGCCTGGGGGTTTTCGACGTGTGGTATTTTGAGAGTCGAACAGTTGAAAACCCCGTCACGCCACCCCGAGGGGGAGATGCAGAAATCCTCGCCCACGAACACGGGGTAAGTTGTGAGGAACTTGAGTGACCGACAGTTCCCGTGCGCGCCCTCGATGACGATGCCGCCGAGATCCTTGTTACACGGGACGTACGTCAGATCCGCGAGTTTTGCCTTGCCCTGCCCTTGGCCTACCATTACCCACCGCTTGAGGCGTACGTGCCGGTCGACGATGAGCCGAGCTCGGTCGGGCCGCATGGGTCGGAACATGTCGTCCCGGATCTCGCCCGTGATGCTGGCCATTTCGTAGATGGCATCATCGGGTAGGTGCCGGTACACATCGACGGTGAACGTGTCGGTAGACACCAGGATCTCCTCACCGTCTCCCGTGATGTGCGTGCCGGGGCACAGTACGTCTTTGTGGTCCGTGTGGGGGTAGTGAGTCGGCGCGGTCTCGGCGGGCGTACGCGGGTTCTCAGCGCCCTTCGCGAGGCCGTCTGAGATGGTGCGGCTTACCTCGGGTTCGGGGAGCCCCGTGGATATCGCGGCTTCAAACAGGGCTGCGACAGCTTCGGGGTGGTTGAGTCCGTTGCCGCCGACGATCTGGCCGATTTTGTAGGACGATCGGATGAGGGTGTCGTGGCGTGTCCCCTCGGATGATGCGGATACCAGGGAAGATTCAGCCCGCAACGCGGCGCGGCCCCACGAATCGGTGGGCGGATTCAGCAGGCTCGCCAGGCTGGGGGGGATTTTCCCTGGGTCGCCGTCGCTGAGAAATTCATAGAGCCGCTTCGTAACGGGGTGCCGCGACCCCGGGAACACGACCTGCCCGCCATCGCCCCGCACGTCGATGTGGTCCCCGAGCTTGCCCGCGGAGTTCCGGACGCCTGGGACATGCTGGTAGTAATAATGCTTCCCCCCCCCTCCAGTCTGAACCGTGATTGTGTCCGGTAGATTCAGGGGAGTGACGTCGCCCCCGGTGTCCTGGTCGATGACGAGGATCCCTGACGCCGCGCCGGTCCGCAGCCCGAGGTTGTGGCCCTGGGCTATCCACTCGCGGACTTGCGTTTCGGTAGACCGTGGCTGGGATGACCACGCGCGAAGGACGGGGACCTTGCCGTTGAGTGGTGTGAACGACCATCCACGGGCTAGGCCAGCGAGTGCGTTGGTTAGGAGGGTCACGGATTTACATAAGAAACAGGAACAGACGCCGCGGCGATTTCACTGGATACCCCAACCGAATCCTCCCACCCGGGCAGCATGAGTACGCGTACCTCATCGCACGTCGCTAGCAACGCCAGCCCGTGCGCCTGCCAGAACCCCCAGTCTGTGGGGGTCCCATGCTGCGCGATCGGGTGGCCGTGCGCAATGGGGGATAGTACGTACTCCCCGTTGCGCATACACTCGGCTGCGTACCGGCACACCGCTTGGAACCTCTCCTCGCGGACGGATGGGTCGGGATGGGAATACGGACTGGCGAGGTATATCAAAACAGTTTCCCCTGCTTAGTCATCGCGACGGCCGCGACGAGGTTTCGGCATCCCTGCTCGAAGTATGACCGCTTGAGTTCGATGCCGATGAACTGCCGTTCTTGCTCGATGGATACCGCGCCTTCGGATGCGATGCCAGCGAAGGGGGAGAGTACGGTATCCCCGGGGCGCGACCACATCCTAAGCGCACGTCGGATGACTTCGAGTTGCAGGGGGCAGATGTGGCGCTCGTCGTCATGTTCACGCGCCGATCTGAACTGGATCGTATCGCTCGGGTTGATGTCATCCCACACGGGCGATGCGTAGTGCTGCCACTCCTTGACGGGGAACGATTCGTTCGTGTGCTCCACGGGATCGGGGTTCGTGCCGGGCTTGCGCATGGTCACGAGGTAGTCCGGTATCCCTTGGCGCGACATGCAGCTATCTTTCTTGAGTTGCTTGTGGAGTAGCCCGAGTGCCTTCGTGCGTTGCATCGCGGTAACGGGGTCCTTCCAGATGACTACCTCCGAGTGGTAGATCCACCCCGCCTCGCTAAACATGCGGATGAGCTGCCCCCGGAAGTCGGTCAGGCCGATGACGCCATCGCGCGCCTTCGACGTGGGGAGGTTCATGCAGTGGAAGGAGAGCAACCGCCCCGGCTTCGTCGCGCGAAGGAGTTCGGGGATGAGGTGCGCGAAGTGTTCCGAGAACTCCGCATGGTCCGTACAGTTCCCCATGTCGCGGTCCGAGTTGGAGTACGTGTACAGCGACGCGAACGGGGGTGAGAACACGGTGTAATCGATGGAGTTCTCGGGGATGGCTGCGGTTTCCTCGATGCAGTCGCCGAGGCGCATCTCCCATCCTTCCCCGGACACCGATTCATTCTCGAAGGTGGCTTCGGTGCGCGCGATACCTTTCATGCTCTCCATGACTTTCCCCTTCATGTCGTTGACCATCTGGTCAACCATCTTCTGGGCGTTGATTTCTTTCCGCTTCACATTGTCGCGGACCACAGCCTCGGTTGATGCCGCGACCACGTGAACCGATACGGGTTTGTCCTGACCGAACCGCCAGCATCGCCGGGTTGCCTGGTACATCGCCTCGTATGAGTCGGACATGCCGACGAATACCATGTTGGCGCAGTGCTGCCAATTCATGCCATGGCCAGCGATCTTAGGCTTGGTGACCACGATGCGGACGTCGCCTTTGACGAATCCGAGCATGGCGTTGCGCTTGTGCTCGGGAGAGTCCGCCCCCTTGATTTCCACCGCTCCCGGAATGGACGATGTAAGCGCCGCCGATTCTGCGTTGAGGTCGCACCACACTACCCACGGCTTATCGGATGCGTTGACCATCTCCGCAGCGAAGGACACGCGTTCATCGATTGACGCGGCGCGTGCTTGCTTGCGTTCGAGCAACCCCTTCGGGTCGCAATCGAACAGGGCACCGTTGTTGCGGCTGGTTACTTCGATTATGTGATCGGTGACATTGAGCGGCGGGAGTTCGAACCCGTTATCCTCGTACCCCAGATCGCTAGGCTTGCGCAGTGCGATGGCCCACTCGGCAACCCACTCCCAAAACCGCTTCGTTGCGTGGCCCTTGATTCTCCAGTCCTGGGTTGATCCACCGTCATGGACGAAGAACATGGCCAGCATTTCGGATCGAGTCATCGACCCCACGAATTCGGCCTGGTTGCCGAGCTCCATGAAATCATTCGGCGCGGGGGTTGCGGTACATGAGAGCCGGTATGGCGTCTCGCGGAACCGATCGATGATCTTGTTCCGAAAGACGCCGGTGTAACTCTTGAGGATACTCGACTCATCGAGGACCACCCCCGCGAATTGATCGGGGGAGAAGTGGTCAAGCATCTCGTAGTTGGTGACATTCACCCCGGGGAGAACGTCATCTTGCGTACGGCACACCGTGACGGGGACGCCGAACTTGTCTCCCTCACGTGCGGTTTGTTCGGCAACCGCAAGCGGCGCGAGGATGAGGGTATCCCCGGGAACTTCGCGCGCCCACTCCAGCTGCATGGGGGTCTTGCCTAACCCGCAGTCCGCCCAGATGCACGCACGTCCACGACGTACCGCCCATCGCACGATGTCGCGTTGGAAGGGGAACAACATCGAATTGAGCTCGCCAGGTTCGTGGCCCGTCGGTTTATCCATCCGACGTTTACGCTCAAGAAATTCCGCGTAAGTCATCGACCCCCCTCGCGACTATGTAGAGACCCCCAAACCTAGTAATCATCGCCTCGAACCTCTCTTGCTGTTGGGACTGCCGCCCGATGGCGGTTTTGATTTCCACCTCAAGCCGTCGCCCGTCGGGAAGGATCCCGGTGAGGTCGGCTGCTCCTGGTATACCAAACCGTACGATGCGGTGCTCGATGTTTCGCAGCGCCGCGCGGACGGTTGGTGTGAGTGGTACGGCAACGCCTACGTTCTGGCGCCAGACTCGGAGGTCCATGCCAGATAGGTGGCGGAGGACATCATTCTGTATTGAGTGCTCGGTCTGTGCCATTGATTTTCAGCACCACGTTACCGGTGCATCCTCTTACGGTGACGTTGGGACAGCGGTTGATTTCGATGGTGCGTTGCAGCCCTTGGCATTCGAAGTGTGAGTTCTCGATGAGTACGAAGGGGGTATCCTCGATCTTGGCGATCGGCCGATCGTTGTGAGCGAGGATGAAACTGGAATCTGTCACGGTGAGCGACGGATGCCCCTGGCACAGCAACGCGCCGAAACTCGTTACCTGGTCCGTTGCGTTGTCGAGATGGCAGTCATCGACAACCACGTCATTCATGGAGGGAAAGAAGGAGAGGGCAAACGATGGGCGGTCGCCGTGGGTACACCCGATGTTGCGGAAGTCGCAGCGCAGAACACGAATAGGCCCCCCGGGGGTGATATCAGATGAGAGGTCTACCCCCTGCTCGTCGGCGCGTTGGACATATTGCAGCGCCTGACTTCCGATGTCTTCGAACACACAGTCCCGCACGATGATGCCGTCTCCCCCACCAGCGATGTTCCAATATTTACCATGCTCCTTGGTAACGTCGGCGAACCGGCAGAACTCAACGACAGCCCCAGCAATCCGGTATGCGCGTGATGCCCATTTCTCATGGTCGCGGAACTCGCAGTCGCGGATTACCAGGTTATGGCACGGACCATGGGCCATGTCGTGATGCAGCCCGACCCAGTTCCCGTTGACGAACGACTGACGAATAAATAGTTCCCCGCTCAGGTTGTGGTCATCATCGGCATCCTGCCAGTCTCGTAGATCAACCACTTCGCGCGGATGCCTGGGACCCCTGTGGATCTTGCGCCAGTAGTCGTACAGGGTCTTCGATTGGTTTTCCACGGCGGTGATCAACCTGGCGTCAGAAAGGTACCTAGCGTACTGCTCGATCATGAGCTGTTGTTGATGGGCGACTAGCGCCACACCGGCTGCACTTGACAACGACTTTCCAGCCATAGCGTTTTTCCTCGTATTCGTGTTGTGGGCAGAGATAGTCTGCCTCGATGTCGTCGAACCTCGGCCAGGAACCGAACTGTGTTTTGAACCGATGTCTCGCCCACCCCATGCGGTAGCCCATGTCATTGGCCTTGGCGATGAGCCGCTTGTACGTCTCGCGTCGATTGTCTAGGCTGCGGAACTTGACGAGTTCGCCGCGCGCCTCCGCTGTGTTTTTCTCCTGCCTGGCTTCTGCGCCATCTTCTGGCACATCGAACGCGAACCCACACTCGGGGCATATCTTCGTGTTTCTCGGAACCAGCCGGTAGCACTGGTCACAGTACTTGAACCCAAGAGGATCACTGCCAGCACGCCTCACCTTGTCCTCTAGGCTGTATTCTATCTCGTCGGTTACTGTGCCGTGTTCCAGTGAGTTGCCTGCATGGTCGAGCACAAGGGCCCCTTCCTTACCCGGTGCGGCGCGCATGATGCGGCCGATCTGTTGAAGGTGCAGGCATAGGGATTTTGTGGGGCGAGCGAGGATGGCAACCTCAAGTGCTGGGATGTCTACGCCCTCCCCCCATAAGCCGCAGTTGCTTATGACGAGGGTTTCTCCAGACTCCACCCGTCCCAGGATGGCAGCGCGTTCGGCTTTAGGCGTTGTACCGTCGGCGTGTTCTGCGGGGATGCCCTCTTGCTGAAACCGTGCAATGATGTTCTTCGAGTGCTCGATGTTGATTGCGAACACGACGGTCCGCTTGCCGCCATACTTCTTCCAATGAGACACGATGTTGCCCAACAGCTTGGGCGTGTTCATCAACGCAACCAGATCCGGTACAACGTAATCCCCGCTCTGTAACCGAACGTCCTTCGTGCTAGGAATCGGATGCGAGTACACCGTAGGCTCGACGAGGAACCCCTGTTCGCACAGTTCCGCGACGGTGGTGGTGGTTACGATACGGCCGAATAGGGAACCGAGTCCCTTCCCGTCCAGGCGGAACGGTGTTGCGGTGAGTCCGATGCGGGTGTCGTAATTATTTATCACGCGAGTCCACGACGGCGACGTTGCGTGGTGGCACTCGTCGACGATGAGCAGCCCGGCGGGGGGTAGGCGTCGGCGTGCCAGGGTTTGGATGCTGGCTATCTGTACGGGGGCATCGGTTGGAATAACCCCCGCCATGATAATCCCCGCATCGAACCGGGACGCAGCCTGGTAAACCAGCTCCCGCCGGTGAACGAGGAATAGAACGGGCACCTTCGCCAGCCGGATGATCTCCGTAGCTACAACGGTTTTGCCCGACCCGGTAGGCTGGCAAAGAATCGGGCGATCCTTGATGTGTTTGCGAAGCTCAAGGATCGCCCGGGTTTGGTAGGGGCGGAGGGTCACGTTTTAGAACGGCGTATCCTCCGCCCCCCCGTCCGCCGCGGCTTCGATAACCCCAGCGGGTTTCTCGGTGAAGTACCCCACCTTGGAGTCCTTGGCCCCGATGTCGACGACGAGCTTCTCCTGGTCCCTAAACGTGTCGACCTTGGTGGAGACCCAGCACGTGCGCCCGATGAGTTCAGCGGCCAGGATCTCCTCGCAGTCGCGGGGGATGCCGAGAGCGTACAGCTTGGCGAGGCCCATGTTCAGTCCGTTGCCCTCAAGCATCAGGGTATCGAAACAGAGGAATTGTCCCCCGGTCGTGAACTGAACCTGGAAGTACGCGTTGCCCGACGTCTTGCCCACCTTCTCCTCCGCCGCCTTCACCTCCACCGCATAGATGCCCGGCGGGAGGTGGGTGAACTCGGAGGGGTCGGTGTAGTTGGTGTGGTTTAGTTTTGCCATTACAGATCCTTGGGAGACAGACTGAGCCGCTTCTGTTTGTACACGCCGTTCATCGTGGCCTTATCATTGGGGGTTAGGTAGCGCACCTGCTTCGAGATGGCAGCGTGTGCTATCTCCAACTCGGCCATCGCGGCGCACTTTGCAATGGCATCCAATCCTTCGGCCAATAGGGTGGCCGACTTCTCGACCTTCTTTTCCTTCTTCGCCTCTTCCTTGCGCATCAACTCCGCGTCGCGCGCGATGCGTTCGTCCTCGTCTTCTGCCGCAGCCTGCGTATCCCCCAACAGGGCCAGCAACGGCTCGATGGTGGCATACGAGGGATTGGCAAACGTCCGCCCCGCGAGCACCCCGGTACGGTCCTTCTCTGCGTACATGAGATACGTCGACTTCGTGGGGTCTGCGCGGTCCTGCTTGCACTCCATACGTAGGCAGATGTGGGGTTCGTAAGGGGTATCCCCCTCGGCCTTCATCTTCACGCCGGTCTTCTTGAGTTCGCCCCCCTCGTTTTCGAATACGTTCCCCTGTCGTCCGAGGATGAACACGTCGAACGGGCTAGCCATCAGCCACTTGACGAGTTCCTTGTACGGCTTCTTGATCTTCCCCCACGCGTGCATGGGGATGGTATCGGCCTTGGTCTTGTCTCCCTCGTACGCTTCGATGGCGCCTTCCCAAAAGTGCGTCATGGAGTCGATGACGATTGGGCCATGAACGGCGGGGTCAAGTGCCATCACCGCTTCCGTCACGTCCGCGAGCGATCTGGTGTAGATCGCGTCGAAGTCGAACGGCTCCGGGTGGACACTGCGCGGGGATTTCTTGGCGTAGAAATCGGTCCCCCGTTCCGTATCGACCACCGCTGGTCGGGTGCCGCGGCGTTTAGCTAGTCCCTCCACCATAAGCAGAGTGCTAAACGTCTTCCCCGCCCCAGGAGGCCCGTAAATGGCGACCTTCAGCCACCCCTGCTCCGGCTTCGCTTTCTCGAATTTCATAGTGATTGCCCACCCCTGGTATTCCGTCGCGTTATTGCGACGGGGCGTGAGGGGTGGGTGTTTTATTTCCCAGGGTGCATGACGTGCGCCATGAACCGAGCGATGATGAATGCCGCATCAAAAGGGGGCACCCCGCTCTCCACGAACTGCTTGTACATCGGAGCGTAAACGGTCTCCACGAGGTCGACCATCGCCTTGCCCGCCTGATCCATGCCCGCTAAATCCTTCGGGTTCATTCAACCAACTCCTTCACGTTACACCCGAGCCACCCCGCGATATCCTTCGTAACCTTGAAGTCCCCCGGCCCCTTCCCCCCGTCGTCCCACAACCGCACGTAAGCGGTGGACTGCCCGAACGGGAGCTCGACCTCGCGCAGCAGGTCGCGCATGTTCTTTCGCTTGCGTGCCATGGCTACGCGGAAACCGTCTACGTTCCATTGATTCATGGGGGGACGATACCATGGGTCCCCCTCCCCCGCCAGAAGAATCTGGAAGATTTCCTAGACTATTGGGAACGCAGGGGGTAGGGTCCCAGCATGAAACGAGAACTCGCATCCTTCATCTTCTTCGCCATCCTCATTGGGAGCACGTTTCTGATATGAGTCTCACACCGAAGATAGCTGTCCGTGAGTACGCGGTGCAGCGGGGGGTTCCGTGGGTGGTGTTCCTGGGCTGCGCCGCCGCCCTGGTAGCGTTCACCATATACCGAACCCGATCCCACACCCACGAAATCGACCCCTGCGCCCACGAGTGCGCACCGATCGTGATTCAGGAAACCCCCATGCCGAAACGCGGAGTCGTCCGGTGATCTCCCGCGCCGCCATCCGCCAGGCCGTGATCGAGGGCGGGGATACTGCCGATGGGATTACGGATTCGGTTATCCGCATGATCGGGCACGTTGAGCGAAACAACGAGGACGCGGTACTGAATGCGATCCGCGCGGGGTGCGTAGGATACGACGAGATCAAGCATCACGTAGGCCAATCGATCGCGCCCGCGATGGCTAGTTTGAAGCAGAGCGGGCAGATACATTATGATAAGGGGTGGAGGATTCGATGATGACACCGGATGAGATGCGTGAGTGGGTGACGAATTTCGAGGACACAGACGATGTGGCAGATAATCGAACGATCTGCGCAGTCATCTGGGCATCAACCGCCGAAATCTGCGAGCGGTTGGATGCGCTTCTAGAGAAGGGGGACAGGCATGGAGACTAAGCGCAGCACGAACACGATCTGGAAATTCCCGCTTGATGTGGAAGATCGGCAGATCGTTCAGTTGCCTGTAGGTGCTGAGATCCTGTCCGTACAGACGCAACACGAAATCCCGTGTCTTTGGGCTGCGTGCGATACCGACGCCGAGTGGGAGGGTGTGACCATCATCATCCACGGAACCGGGCACCCCATGTTTGATGTCCCGATGCAGTTCATCGACACGTTCCAGATGAAAGGTGGGGCCCTGGTGTTCCACGCCTTTGTGGGAGTAACCAATGAAGACTCCTGACGAGCTGAGGGAGCTGCGGGGACTGGTGGAGAAGATGACCGAGGGGCCGTGGCACAGCGATGACCGCTTCGAGGGGATAACCGACAAGCACGGCGAATGGATGGCGGAGGTTCACTTCGCCACCGACCAACCCGGAATCGTCGCCCTCCGCAACTCCGCGCTGGAGCTTCTTGACGACCTGGAGGGGGCGAGGGCTGTGTTGAAAGAGCATGCCTTCTGTTCAGTTGACGACGCTGCGGGTGTTCCTTGTGGCGACTGCCCCGGTTGCCGCGCCGCCGCCCTGCTGGCCACCGAGGGGACCCCCTCACAGTCGGAGGGATCGTGATGGACGCGGAGCCTTTGTCGGATGAAGACGTGGCCCATCTCCGCAATACAGCCGAGAGGTTCAATTTCACCAGCCCGACCGATTCGATGTACTGCATCGACCGCCTCCTCGCAACGATAGCGGCCAGGGATGCGGAGATTGAGCGGCTTGCGAAGATGAACGCCAATCAAGTCGAGGACTACAAGCGCATCGATGCCGCCAATCTCACACATCACGCAACCATAGGAAGGCTCGAAGCCGCCCTAGCCGCCGCCGAGGCGCGGGTGGGGGAGTATCGGAAAGAGATGGTGTTCTGGGCGCAGCGGGACTGCGAACTGTGTAACGAAATCGGAGGAGACAAAGGCCACCCGAAACTGGCGCTGATTGACCACGCCCTAGCCGTAAAAGGCGAGTGCCTGGTGGTCGCCGCCCTCCGCCCAACCGAGGAGACCCGATGAGCACGAAGAAAGAAAGGCTGCTGGAGATTGCGGACAGCGCCATAGGCTTGGAGTACGCCGAGGGAAACGAGGTCGCTGACATCGCCCGCATCGTGGCGGGGCTCGTGGGGGAGGGAGATGAGCGGGTCGAGTGGCGCTGCGAAAACTGCGGGGAGGCGTATCAAGAGCTAGGCGGCAGTTGGCGTCACGGGCTCCAAGGCCCCGAGCACCGATGCGACGGACTCCACGCGCAAGCTGGCCACATGGCCGCTAAGTACGTTGGTCCCGATCCAACCGCGTGCGCTATTGGCCGACTCCAGGACGACGTGCGGCGAAAATTCCGGCTGATCTCCGCCATGGAGAAGCAGCGGGACGGGCTACGCCAAGCTCTTGAAGTGGCGAACGAAAGCGCCGACGCCTACAAGAAGGAGCGGGACGAGGCGCAGACCCGGCTCAAGCGGTGGATCGAGTGCGCGAAACAAGCGTGCGAGAAACGGGTAATAACCCCTGGCGTCACACCATCACCCGGTTTCCTGATTGAACTTGCAACCCTATGCGACACTCTGGAATGCTGTCGGGACGAGGCCGTGGCCGCGAGGGAGCGGGCGGAGGAAGCCCTGGAGACAGTCGAGTTGTCACGCGGCATCAAGGCGCTCCGGGATAACCTCGCGGAAGCGGGGCGGTTGCTGCGGATGGGCCTCCCCTCCTGGGACGACGAGGGTCCCGGCCACAAGGAGATCACCGACTTCCTCGCCTCGCTCGCCCCCTCCTCGGGCGCGGAGGGGGAGGAGTGTGAACGCTGCGGTGGCAAGGGGTACACCAGAAACGACCACCAATGCCGCGTGTGTCCTGACTGCAACAAGGGTGGCAAGATCATCATCGAAGACGACGAGCCCGCCCCGCCCCCGCCCGAGGGGGAGGTGTGCAAGCACGAACGCTGCGTGCTCGATAAGGACGGGCACCGCTGCGAGGATTGCGGCGCAGACCTTCCCGTCCATCCAATCATGGCGAATGCGTTCAGCAAGTTGGCCCCCGCCCCACCGGCGAAATCTGCTCCTATTAGCCAGTCGTTAGCCAGTGAGCCCGCGCACACCGAAGAGGCGATTCGGCACGCGCTCGCCGAAGTACTCTGCGGCAACGTTACAGAGGACTGGTCCTCATCTAGGATCATCGGCGCGGTGCTTACCAAGTTGGTGGAGGAGCCCGCCCCGCAGCAGGGGGGAGGGGAGAACCATCACGAAAGCTGCGACTCGCTCGGCGTCGGCCCCGAATTGGAGCCGTCCACCAAGCCGTGCAACTGCGGCGTGAGCGTTCCCGGTAGGCCAGTCGCGGATCCGCCCCCGCCCGAGGGGGAGCCTACCCCCTTCTATCTGGATGGTCGCCTATCCCACTTCAGCGCCGATGGCGAGGTGTTTTTCAGGGACGGCGAGTTTGGCCCGGCGCACATCGAGCGCGTGAGGGAGGCGATGCGCGAAGCTGGAGTTTATGACGGGACGTGGGAAAAGATCCTCGCCTCGCTCGCCCCCTCCTCGGGCGCGGAGGGGGAGGGGGAAGGTCCTGACCTACAGATCAGCGAAGGGGCCGTTTCTGGCATGGCCGCGCTAGTCAACGCCCTGGCGGATCAATACCCTGAACTCGCGGAACTCGACGAGGAGCCCGCCCCCCCGGCTAAATCTGCTCCCATTAGCCAGTCGTTAGCCAGTGAGGGCAAGGATGCGTGCGAACACTGCGGATCCGGCGCCACGTCGTACCCGAATGGTTGTCCTGGCTGCGGTGCTCCGGTGTGCTGTCAGCGGTGTTGCGACGAAGCGAACGCGAAGCCCGCCCCGCCCCCGCCCGACGAGAAGCCGGATGTCTGCGATGCTATACGCGATGCGGCCCGATGCGCAGGGCTGGGAGAGAAGGGAATCGAGAGCATCCTTCGGGAACTCAAGCACCCTCGCACCCTCTCGTCTAGCCTCGCCGATCTCGTCGGTTCCCCCACCTTCACCCCGGCGCACCTGGAGCGCGTGAGGGAGGTTGTTCTCGACGCCTACGGTGTATGGGATGGG
>Ga0255047_10000103_pt1 | contig 56483 bp, 91 predicted proteins | sample JV7_2_1_MG_FD_183640 | JGI IMG/M metagenome (GOLD analysis project Ga0255047, IMG submission 183640) | Seawater microbial communities from Jervis Inlet, British Columbia, Canada - JV7_2_1 | ecosystem: Environmental > Aquatic > Marine > Inlet | place: Canada: British Columbia | collected 2016-10-06
TAAGCCAACTAGACACCGAGACTAATATTGTCACTCCGTTCTTTGAAGACTCCCTCCCAGAAGCTTGGGACGCTTACGGTATTAGCTGGAACCACGAAGGACTATTTGTAATCGTCAGAGTTCAGGGAGGTCTAAGTTTGGAGAGAGTCTTAATCTATAACAAGAAATTAGAAAGAGTAGGAGAGATGGTTGTAGGACAAGATCAATTAAGAGACGCTCATCAAACCATGTGGCACGATGACAAACTTTGGATCGTATCCAGTGGGCTTAACCAAGTCGTGTGTATACCCGAGAATCAATTCGACACAACTATCTGGATTCCAGAAGAGGGTGAGAAGGGAGACCGAAACCACATTAATTCCATCTGGTTCCCGCCCGATGAGGATAAAGTTTATCTAGTCGCTCACAACTTCCAAAAGGGAAGTGAGATATGGGAATTCACTTACCCAGGACTAGACTTAATCCAAAAAACAAAGATGGGTTTTCAGGCACACAATGTGGCTAAGGTTAATGGTAAATTAATGACACTCTCCTCAAGAGAAGGAAAAATAATCATGGACGATGAGTCTAAAAAGATAGGAGAATATTATGGTAGAGGATTGGCCATAAGCAAGGACAGAATATTTATAGGACAGTCAGCAATCATTCCCGATAGAAACGACAGGAAGCTAAGCTCACAAGGAGCGGTCTTGATCTACGACAAGGACTTAAACTTTATTAAGAAGATAATAATCAACCAGGGAGAGGTTAGGGAAGTTAGAATACTTGATGAACCCGACGAGGCTCATCACTTAAAACCATGGCTTACAAAATAGTTAAAACAACATTTGAGGCTTACAACGGAACCAATCTTGACTACTTCAGGAGGAAGGACACTAATGACCTAAACACTATTGCCTCCATAGTTGTTAACGACGAGTATCACACCGAGGACATGACCTACAGTGAAGGAGATGTGTTTGTAGACATAGGAGCACATATTGGTGGTTGGGCTAAGCTTATGAGGTCTTTGGTCCCTAATTGTGGAATTATTGCTGTTGAACCCTTACCAGAGAACATAGAACTTCTCAAGTCAAATGTGGATGGAGAGATCATAGAGAAAGCTATCGCTAACAGATCTGACACAACAAGAAAGATACACTATGGAGACAACACTGAGTCTGGCAAACACCATAAATATATAGGCAATGTTGTTATGCTTGGAGTTAAGAGTGAGGAATATGTAAAAGTTCCAGCCATTAGTCTTAACGACTTACTAAAAAACGTAAAGAGCGTAAGGGTGATGAAGATGGATTGCGAGGGGGGAGAATACTCAGCGTTACGATTCGCAAGTCGTGAAACTCTAGATAAGATTGATTATATTATTGGTGAATATCACAATCCAGACAACGAGAAGACCAAGACTCGCAAAGCACTACACAAAGCAACCAAGGGACTCTTCGAAGATATTAGCGAGTCCAAAAAAGACACTCCACTTGGACAGTTTTGGTTTAAAAACAAGAGACTATGAATGTATTTGCAGATTTCCACCATTCGGATTTAATGTTGTCATTACAACTCCTGTTCGAGAAAAGACTGGGATGGAAGTTGTATCGCCCTATTGGTGAAGAATGGTTTACAGAAGGTTACTGGAAACTAGCTGAACCTTACAACAACAACCCTGCTACAATTGCACAGTATTTAGACAAAAGAGGGGTCATACCAGAAGACGGAACTAAACCCCTAAACACTTCCATTATAGACATAGATGATTATTATCTAATCGACTCTCCCACAATGAACCAGAGAGCTATTACCCTGGATAGGTTCAAAAGAATGGATATAGACATAGTGATAGCCTCAATTCCTGACCATTTCGAATCCTTTTCAAGACTCATTAAAGACCACAAGCGCAACGCTAGACTAATTTGTCAGTTTGGAAATATCTTGTGGAACATCAAAGACTACCCTTACAAAAACATAATGGCTTCTATTGCTCCACAGAAAGTACCGAGTGGTTACAACACTGTGTTCTACCATCAAGAGTTCGACACGGACGTGTTTAACTACGAACCACCCAAAGGAGGAAGACACATCAGAAGCTTTGTAAACATACTTGAGACCGCTTCTATTTACGAGGAGGACTGGAAAACATTTCAAGAAGTAGAAAAACTACTACCACAGTATGCTTTTGAGTCTTATGGATCTTCATGTAGAGAAGGAGTCGTTAATGGACACAAGGAGATAGCGAAGAAGATGAAAGAAAGTCTTTTCGGTTTTCACCTGAAGAGTGGTGGGGACGGTTTTGGGCATATCCTTCACAACTGGTTTGCGGTCGGTAGGCCTCCGATAGTTAGATATTCCCAGTACGAAGGTAAACTAGCGGGAGAGTTGATGTCAGACGGTGAGACATGTATATTTGTCGATGGTCTAACCCCCGAAGAGATTGCCAACAAGATAACCCATTACAGTTCTCGCGAGAAACACAAAACACTGTGTAAAAATGCTTACAAGATGTTCAAGAGAAAGGTTAACTTTGATGCAGAGTTTCAGAGAATCAAGTTGTTCTTAAAAAATCTACACTAGATTTTACCTCATCACAAACCATGTCAAACAACGATCCAGTATTTAAAACAAAGTTTTTAGCTTTTACTCCACAAATGAAGGTGTTGAGTGGAGCACAGGGTGGAGGATTCCAGATAATATTAGACGTACCCGAATCAGAGTGGGAAAAGGTAGCAGACATTAACCATCCAGGCAACAAAAGACTAGAATTCACAGCAACACTGGAGGGTAGAGTGGTTAGATGATACATTATATTCTCCCACTATAGTTACGCTACATAACTATATTATGTACATGTCAATAGGGGGTTGCATTACTAATAGAAAGGTAGTAATATCTGGTTGTTCTCTTGTTCTCCCCCTCTACTAACATGACAAAGCTATATTACCAACCACCAACAGACAAACAGTTCAACGAATTAAAGAAGAAAGCTATTAAGATATGGCAAACGTACGACAACGCTCCATATTTGTACATGTTGTTTGTTCTTTTTATGTGGCTACCTCTTCAAATAGCATTCAGATTCTTTTTAGAGATAGAGGTAGTAGGACAATAATCGCGTCACTGTGACGCATTTATATATGAGCAAGATCAACATGACTAAATGGGTAGATGACTTTGCAATACCTGTATGTTTTTTTATGTTTTTTATATCAACTGGAGTTATATCCATTGCCCTTGCGGTAATAGTAGTGAAGTGGGCAATCACCTTATGAATAAAGAAACTAACAAACTAATGAATCATATCGACGAGACAGCAGAAGAACCATGCTACTGTAATCGTTGCATTAAGAGAAGAAGGATCAACGAACTCAAGGAGATATTCTCACTCTCAAACTTGCTAACAGTAATAATATTCGTTCTCGGTCTGAGCCTAATAATCAATCTTTCATTCCCTTGGACATTAATAGGATATGGACTCTTAGGTTTCTGGCACGGGAGGGTGTTCCCATGACTAATAAATTCAGAGCATGGGACAGAAAAGAAAAGAAGATGATCTGTCCTGCTTTAGTGATAAGAAACATGGGCTTTGGTGATGGTTCGGTCGTGGTTAACACGGACGCTCGAAAGGGAAACGAGTTAGACTGGATGCAATACACAGGACTCAAAGACAAAAACGGTAAAGAGATAATCGAATCTGACTTGGTTAAGGACGACTATGGTCACACTCTCTTGGTTGAGTGGCGGAATGGGGGTTTCGTTGCGACATTGGACAGCTTAGAAGTGGAAGGCCAAGAGCTACAGGGTGTCTACGAAGAAAACAAAACCAGCTTTGAAGTAATAGGAAATATATATAACAACCCAGAACTAATTAAATGATCGGTACATCGTTACAACTTGTCTCAGTTTTCTTGCTTGGTGTTGTGGTTGCATATCTCACCCTACGAAACGAACCAAAGGATGAACCAGACTCTATAGAAGAACAATTAGATAAATACCTTGTTAACTGTAATCAATGCAACGTCCTTCTAAAGAAAAGAGATGCACAAAAGGTTGCAGTTAAAGACTATATGTTTGTGGCCATGAATATGTTTCCGCACAGAGACATATACTTTTGTGACAAGCACAAGAAACCCTACGATAGAATGGAGATATACGGCACTCGCACTGATTATTACAAGTCTGAAGCAAAGGTTACATCTAAAGGAAAGATAACTAAATGAAACTACAAGACTACACAAACCTAACCGTTGAACAACAACGACTCAATCAAAAGAAGATAATAGCTCTATTCAAAGAGTTCTGGAGCACTAACCCAGATGAAGAAGCCTTCACAAGAACAACAGAAGGACTAGTATTGTTCCCTGAAATCATATACCACATGACTACAAACAAACCAAAGAAGAAAATCCCCACCTTACTATAACGCTGATGTATACTTATCCCTGGGTGAGCTGTGGAGTTTAGTTAAATGCTATTCAACAGTTGAAGTGTGCTCTACAACTCCCCCTAATAGCTTCACCAACCAATCACCCTATTACATTACAGGAGAATACCCCTAATAACTACTTAGTATCAACTAGTCAACTATTAACACTAACTAGCCTCAAAAATCACTCTTACTTATAGATTCCTTCATTAGAGGGGTATAACACTAGGCATAAAGAACTACCACTCAATACTACATTACTCAGCAAAACATATACGTTATACACAGTAAAATACGTCGCACAATACACATTGTACGACTAAAGGGGTATGTAGATAAGGCCGTAAGCATGGGATATACAGCAGAAGGAGGTAAACCACTTTGCGTAATTGCGGGTATATGTCTATGGCAATACAAAGTGTACTTACACAGCGATATGTAAAGCCTTTGGGATGTTTTTTGGGTCCCTTATTCCAGATTTTGGGTCCCATATAGAAGTGTTTTATTTAAGTTATTTTAACTTTCGTGCCTGGAGAATTATTTTGTAATTATTTAGTGGTTTGTCTTTTTGTGCCTAAAATGCACCTTTCTCCACCGCAGAGTGCAGAATTATTATAGTTGTAAAAGCGTATTGTGGATTCCCAGGCATAAGGTGTGGCTAGAAAGGGTCCCATACTCATAAATTTTATTTTAAAAGATATAACTTGACTTTAGTACACACGCGTGTGTATAGTTGTGTCATGTCACATCTATATATACTTAAAGGAAAGAAGATTGTTCCTATTGATGATGTATTGGAGTGGGGAAGATGGTTTGAGAAAGCCAATAGGAGAGTAGACGAAACCATTCTTCCTGACGGTAAACGTGTTTCTACTGTCTTTTTTGGAACTGATTACTATTTCGGTCCCAAAGAAGATCGCGAACCAATATTGTTTGAAACAATGGTCTTTTCTGAGAAGCTTGAGACGGTAAAGCTTGGTAAGAGGAAAAGGAAAATACATCCAGATTTAGATGTGGAAAGATACTCTACATGGGAAGAAGCAGAGAAGGGTCATAAAGAAATGGTTAAAAAATGGACATGAGTACTCGTTTTTACTTATCAAGCATCTTTAGTAATGTTTGGTTACATTTTTTGCTATGAATCACAAAAAGAAGAACAAAAGTAGAAACTTAAGAAAGGCAAAAAGAGTTCCTAAGAATGGTCCATGGAGTCGCATGATCCATAAATGGTGGGTTAGGTATTATGAAAAAAAGAATAAACATTTCTATTAAAGAATCATATTTAGAGAAAATCGATAGTTTCTGTGAGAAGTTTAGATATACTCGCAGTGAGTTAATGGCCGTAGGTGCAATGCATTACATGGATAAATATAAGGATTATAGACCTCCTGGTGTCAAAAGAGTCCCCAAAGTCAAAAATATCAACAGTTTTAATAGCCGCCTTGAGACATCCCAAGTATTAAAGGACGAATATCCCAAGGTTGTTAACTCCAAAGAAGAAGTTGTTGATGAGGTTTCTGGCACTTCTGATGTTTGTGCTCATGGAGCTGGAGAGAAAATGTGTAAAGAGAAAGAATGTATTAATTCTATGTTTTAATGTTGTATTTATGGCTCATTGCTTGGTTAGTCGAAGAAACACCTGAGATTGTATTTAGTCCACCCAATAATTGGGCGATTGCTTTAATTATCTGTGCTGTAATGAGTTTTAGTATTTCTTTAAAAGAAAGATAATATGAAAATCAATCTTAAAGCATTCAACGAATTAGTAAACAAAAACTTCATTGGTGTACAAAAACACCCCGATTCAGACCTTCTTATTTGGAACTACACTAATAAAGCCCAATACGATGGTGAGTGGTTGCCAGAAACAAGAATGGCTCGTGGATTAATCACTGACTTAGATGGGAATATCCTTTATCGTTCTTTTGATAAATTCTTTAACTATGCGGAACACACAGGTGAAGATAGTAAATTAGAACCAATCCCCAATGAAGAATTCAGTGTTTATGAGAAATATGACGGCAGTCTGGGTATTTTATATTGGATTGATGGAGAGACTTTTATTTCTACTCGTGGCTCTTTTGTTTCAGACCAGGCCAAGGTTGCCACCAAGATATTACGAGATAAATACCCCAATGTTCCCTTTCAAAACTTACATGAGTGGACAATCCTTTTCGAAATAATCTATCCAGAAAACAGAATAGTGGTTGATTACGGTGAAATGAAAGATCTGGTCTTACTAAATGCAATTAATACAGAAACTGGAGAGAGTATTAATTATAAGGAGCTGACTAAATTTGCGAAAGAAAACAATATTCCCATAGCGGAAAGATATCAATTTACATCTCTTCCAGACATGAATACTGACATTCCAATTAACGTAGAGGGTTACGTGATTGAATTTGAAGGTGGGATGAAAGTAAAAATGAAATATGACGAGTATGTGCGATTACACCGTTTGGTAACTGGCGTAAACTCAAAAACAATTTGGGATCTTCTACGACACAAACAACCGTTTGATGAGTTGTTAGACAAAGTGCCAGATGAATTCTACGATTGGGTTAAGAAAACCAAACTCAATCTGGAGAACTCTTACAAGGAGATAGAAGACTCTGCAAAAAAGAAGTTTAAAGAGATATCTGACTTAAAAACCAGAAAAGAACAGGCATTTTCTTTATCGGGTTACACTTATCCTGGAATTGTCTTTAAAATGCTGGATGGCAAGGATTACGAAGAACAAATATGGAAAATTATCAAACCCAGAGCGGAAAAACCATTCAAGGAGGACGTAGATGCCTAAAATAATACTAACCAAAGGATTGCCTGCAAGTGGAAAAACTACTTGGGTAAAGGAAGAACAAAAGAAAGATCCCAACCTTGTTCGTGTTAACAAAGATGATCTTCGTGCCATGTTGCATGGTGGTAAGTGGGGCAAGAATAACGAGAAGGATGTTCTTGCGATCAGAAATTTTATTGTAGATAGGGCATTGACTCGTGGACGAAACATCGTTGTCGATGACACCAACCTTCATTCCAAACACGAGATACACTTGAAGCAAGTTGCAAAAAAGCACAACGCAGAATTTACAATTAAAGACTTTACGAGTGTTTCACAAGAGGAATGTATAAAACGTGATCTTAAAAGAAGCAATAGTGTTGGTTCCGAAGTAATCCATAAAATGTATAAACAATTCCTCGACATTGTCTCTCCAGGTATCTTAGAGCCAGATCCAAACTTACCGACTGTGATTATTTGTGATCTTGATGGAACACTTTGTTTGTTCGACGGAAATCCTTACGAAAGAGACTTCAGTAAGGATAAGATAAATAAACCCGTGAAATCTATCCTAGACAGCAATGAAGACGTGAAAGACATAATTTTCTTTTCTGGTAGAAATGGTAAATTCAAAGACCAAACAAGAAAGTGGCTGGACGATCACGGATACGGTGACTGTTCACTGTATATGAGAGCTGAAGGCGACACCCGCAAGGACGTGCTAGTCAAGAAAGAGATGTATGAAGAACATATTGAGGGCAAATTTAATGTACTATTTGTGTTGGACGACAGAGATCAGGTCGTAAACCTGTGGAGGGGCCTTGGCCTGGCTTGTTTCCAAGTGGCAGAAGGGAATTTTTAATGGAAAAGAACAAACTCACACTATATATTAGTATCGTACAATTACTCATACTTATTTGTTTAATTGTCGTTGTTTTTGTTTTAGAGGCAAGATATGGAGGGTTAACCCACTCCGACTGTGAGATCTCCTACTGCGAGTCAGTAACACAAGAAAACCCCATACTTCAGTCATAATCATTGTAACCACAATGGGGGGTTGACAAATGTAACTATATTTTATATATTACCTCTAATGAAAGTAATAAGCATGCGCGACTTTACTACTAACCCCTACCATCATTTGGAGGAACTTCCCCTCGTCGTGATGAAAAGAAACGTCCCCCATCTTTACATACAGGACTTCTCAGAAGTGGCGACTAAGACCCTTGCAAAGAAAGTTATTAAAATGCACATAGAAAACATTGTGAAAAAGAAGAATAAATAATCATGGCCAAAAACGTATCAGTACATATCCCAGAACCAAATATACAGACAATTAAACTAACTCTTGTTGGTAGGCGACCTCTTATTATGAATGAGTGGAGTGAAAAGGCTAAAACTCAAATAAGAGACAAACAAGCCAAAAAAGCTAACAAGAAAAAGAATGCACGTAAACCAAAAGAAGAGTACGAGTCAGCCAAAATCAAAAATGGAAAAGGGAAACTTAGCATTAAAGCTATCTGGATAAAGAGTGCAATTGTCGGATCTGCAAGATTTGTTGACGATCTTCCAATGACAGTATTAAGAGGCGCAGTCTTTGTAAGAGGTGATGATGACGGATTAATACAACTCAGATACAAGAAAGAGGAAATGGTCGAGGACACAGTGAGACTTTCAGGGATGGGTAGAAGTGCAGATTTAAGATACAGGCCATATATCTACGACTGGGAAGCAGATGTCGAGATAGACTTTGATGGAGACGTTCTTTCTCTCGAACAAGTAGTTAATCTTGTTAAAAAAGCAGGATTCTCTAACGGTTTAGGAGAAAACAGACCAGAACGTAGTGGAAATGATTATGGAACATTCGACGTAAAAGCAACAAAGTAGTGGCAGGATCGTTACGGTTTTTATCGGAAAATTACGCAAGTTATCGGATGGGATGGGATTGGCAGGAGGGGTATCGAGTGTAGGGGATTGGACCAGAAAGGAGTCGAGGGTTAAGGATCGGAATAGCAGGAACGGAAGAGAGGGGTATAGAGGGGTGAGGAACAGAAAGGAACGGATTGGCAGGAACGGAGGGGGAAGATTGGAGGGGAGAGTTTAGGAATGGAGAGGAATGGAAATCATGAAAACAAGAGACAAAATACAAAAAGCATTTAATGAGCTATCAGAAAAAAGCTCAGATGGAGGTGTGAGACCTGAAGACTTGGTTAAATACGCAAAACCCAAGGATTCACCACTGCATGAACACTTCGAATGGGACAATAAAAAGGCGGGTCAAACATATAGGGTTCACCAAGCAAGACAGTTGATTGGAAAACTACGAGTAGAAGTAGAAGGAGAAAACGTAAAACAGTTTCACAGTATTGTATTGGAAGTAGAAGAAGGTAAAGAAAGTAAATATTTCTCTCTAGAGAAAATACTTACAGATAAAGATCTCAAATCAAAAGCACTAAAACAGATGGTTAAGGATATTAAGTTCTTTATTAAAAAATATGAAACGCATAAAGAATTATTTGAAATAGTGAATACGGATAAAGTCGACGAATACCACAAACAGTATTTAGATTAATTATGTTTAAAACAGGAGACAAAGTAACCATAAAAGAGGGTTCTGCTTACTATGAGAATAGAAAGCAGATGCGTGGAACCATCACGAATATAGATTATGATGATGAATGTACTGTTGAATTTGAAGATGGATATAGAGGCGAATATGCCCAAGATCAATGTGTAGATTTACTTATAAGGGAGACGAAGCAGAAAAAGAGAGGAAATTAAAAATAAATGCATTCGGAGAGATGGTTTAGGAGAAGACGTTTAAAGTTGAAATAGTTGAAGGAGAAGAAGAATGAAAACCAAGAATAAAAAATGCAAACAGTGCAAGATAACTTTTTCCAGAAAAGTTTGGAATCAGGTATTTTGTTCCAACAAATGTCAAAGAGAATGGCTTTTAAAGGTCAACTTAAAGATCAAGGAGAAGAAAAAGAAGCAAAAGGAAGAATACAAATCTAAACACCCGCTTGTTGAAAGAAAAAAGGAATGTAAACAGTGTGGAGAGACTTTTACCTGGAGGTCTGATAAACCAACTAGAAAATTCTGTGAAGTAAAGTGTTCATCTAAATATGGTGGCCCAAAAGAAAAAGATAGGAGAAAAAAGATAAAAGAGTCTCAACAAAACATAGACAAAGATAACAAAAATCTAGTTGCAGTTAATGACGTGTGGCTCACACTCAAGCATTACAAAGAACCTCTCAAAAAAGTTAAAAAGGGTAATCATGGATTTTATGGTGCTCTTCTTTCTACTGTGGATGGGGAACTTATACAGTGTCATATTTGCGGGAAGCTTTATAAATCATTGATTTTCCACGTGAAGTCGGCTCACAAAATAAACACCAAGGAATATAGGAAAAAATTTAACCTTGCTGGCAGTACAGCTTTAGTTTCTGAGGTTCTTAGAAATAAATATAAAAAGAGAACGATTGATTGGCTAAATAAAATGAGTAAAGAAGAAAAGGAGACATATTTTGAAAGAAAACGGGAACGCATTAAAAAATGGTACGCGAGAACAAAAAAGGATGGCACCCTCCACGAAAAAATGTCTCACCCTATTACTTTGGAAACTAAAAACAAAAGGGGTACGTGTCCAGACCAATTACTGGACAAAATAAAGAAAGTTTCCAATCAACTTGGCCACACTCCTTCTAAAAGAGAATTTATTCAAGTCTGTGAAACACAAAGGTATATGCATCTTATTTACAAGACATTTGGGTCTTGGCCCAATGCTCTTAAGATGGCTAAATTGAACCCAAAACCAAAAACAGAAAATGGAGGACACAGAAAATACTCAGACGAAGAGTTGTTGGAATATTTAAGAATCTTTACACAAGAGTTTAACAAGGTTCCTACATATACAGATTTTAGAAGAGGTTTATTGCCAGACTACGCAATATATACGAGACGATGGGGAGGAATAGAAAATGCAAGACAAGAAGCAGGAATTTACGAATTTATAGAAGATTAATATGTTATCAGAAAGACTCGGAATACACACTCAACTAGTTGTTCCCCCCGAGTTGCTCGTAAAGAGAGAGGGTTTTGTGGTCAAAAAAGATGTGGATTCTACAGGATTACAGTCAGATGTAGAAGTAGGAGAATATGATGGAATGCCAGCCATAAGAAAAGTTGCAGGTAAACATTTAGACCAAGACACCTTGCAACAAATGGCGTTGACGTCAGTCATTCAAAGACAGCAAATGGCTGAGACTGGAATACTTATTCCACACAACTTTGTAACACACGTAAACGGAGGATTAGAAGTAATAGACGAACTAGTTTTAACACAGGATGTAGAACAAGACATAAAAGAGAGAGATTACACAGGATACAGAGAGGTAATTAAATACATTTGCACATTAAATGATGGAACAGTTAGAAGCAAAGTAATGTTTGATGCTATGCCAGGCAACTTTGCACATGACGAGGACGGTTTACACTTCTTCGATTTCTTTCCGCCGACCCTAAGGGGAAGCGACGGAGGAGTGACACCATACTATGAAGAAGTGTTTGTTAGGCCAAGAGACTTATTCACATTTAATTACGGTGACACCAGAGGTCAGTTAACTAAACTAATGGCAGGGAACAGGTATAGATTTCCAGAACACGAAGAACAACTAGAAGAGATAGCACTTAGCACCATTCAAGGAAGAGTGCCAAGAGAAGTAGAACGATATATAAATGAACAAGCAGAAAATAACTATCCAGATATGAATACATTTTATCAAGGGCAGGCGTACGAGGCTGCTGAACTATTGCAAACACTAATATGAAACATAAAAAATTAGAAAAGGTTGTTGGTGAAGATAGATCTGGATCATTCAAAGACTTTCCTGAGAGGTTAGAAATAGTGCGCAAGAAAAAAGGAATGACTCTAAGAGAATTTGGGGAGACGATTGGTGTCCCGACTAGTACGTTATGGAACTGGGAAAACGGCACTAGGCAAATGCCATATGACCTAATCTGGCTGGTTTTGTGTGAACTAAACATGCTTAAGAACTAATATGAAAATAACGTTCAAACAGACCAGTGGAGCTTGTCCAGAACAGTACGATGCTTTAGATGAAAAAGGTAACACGATTGGTTATTTAAGATTGAGACATGGACACTTTACTGTTGAACACCCAGACGTCCATGGTGAAGTGGTATATGAAGCGAAAACAAAAGGAGATGGGATGTTTACAGAAGACGAAAGAGATTTTTACTTAAACCAAGCACGAGAAAGATTGAGTGAACTTTTATGATTAAAAGGATTACATACCGCATTACCAAAGAGACGCCAGCGCACGTTAATTTTAGTTTATGGGTTAATGGAGGGCTTATTTGTTCACCTGGCGGTATGTGTTTAAGAGTTGATGAGTTTCCCATCTTTGTTGAGAAATTGGGAGCGATTGATGACAGTGAATGGTATAAAAAAGAAATGGGAATCTAATATGAGTGATGAACACAAGCAGGGCGCAGAAGAAATAATTGGCAAAATGTACGAGTTTGCTAGAGAGAGATTGAGTAATGCAGACATGTTTACTAACTCACCCAAGGACAAGTGGAAAGCAACAGGAAAAAGAGAATTACTCGGTGATTTATTTAGATATTTAAAGGAGTTGAAAGATTATGAGAATTAAAATTGGACCAGATAAATTAACACTCTTAGTACCATTGATCCTCACTTTATACTCAGTGTCCCAATTGGGGCTAGAAGTAGAATCTAGTGAAGTCGACGGTGAAACCATAGTGGGTATGTTTTTGTTTACATTTGGATTCTGGATACTTGGATATATAAGTGGAAGAAGTGAATAATATGAAAAATAAATTATCAGCTTATGATATTGACGGAATACTTACAGCGGGCGTAAAACCCAAGAAGCCTTACGTGGTAATCTCTGGACGCTTAAACACTGATTGGGGGAGAACCATTGAACAACTAGGACCAGATGTGGTCAAGAACTCGGATGGAGTTTATTTGAGACCATTTGGTGAGCAAGGAGACAGGGGCATGGCAGGAGTGTGGAAAGGAAAGATGATTAACATGCTAGGAATTACAGAATTCCATGAAGATGAGAAAATACAAGCTGACATAATTAGGGCAATGTGTCCTGACTGTGAAGTGATAGAGCATGAAAAAACTTGATTACATGACAAGGAAAGAGTACCTAGATTGGTACGCCAAAGAGGGTTGCAAAGAATGTCTACTTTGTAAACCTGAGGTACAAATGGTTATTGAAGAATTCAAACATTGGATCTGGATTGTCAACCCAGCACCTTATGTGGGTAGGCATACAATGCTAATTCCAAGAAGGCATATTCTTTTTGAGAGTGAAATAACAGAAGAAGAACACAAGGAATACAGAAAGATATTTGATTTAATTCTTGATAGGTACAGAGCTGCAAAGATGAAGCACCACGATGGGACGCCAGTTAGAAAGTTTACCGTAGCCACAAGGACAAGAGATTATCGATTTGTACATGATGGGGATCTTCCTCGACCAGAGCATCTACACAAACATTTCATACCAGAACACATAAAGATGTGGAGGAAAATGAATGAAGAGGATGCACACACATACAGAGATACTGTTGAATTACTAAAACGTAATGAATAAAAAAATAGTAGAAAGAATCTATCCAAACGACAAGCGTGTTAAACCACAAACAGTGGCACACCACATCGCTAGATATGAGTTTGCGTCTAAGTTTGAAGGAGAAGTTGCATTAGACGTTGGATGTGGTACTGGATATGGATGTGAAATGTTAAGACAAGCAGGATTTTATATGACTAAAGGATTTGATGAGAGTCTGACTGCAATTAATTACGCCAAGGAACATTTCCCCAAGTGCCACTTCTTCAGAAGAGACTTGGTAGAAATGAATGGCACACTCTATAGACCAGACTTAGTCACAATGTTTGAAGTAATAGAACACATCCCGTTTAATATAGGTAAGGACACCATACGGTGGATAAGTAAAGTTTTAAGAAACAAAGGTACATTTATCATGTCTACCCCTAGAGATATTAATGGTAAGTATAACGAGTTTCACAAGAGTGAATGGCCCTATCCGATTATAAAGAATGAATTAGGATCAGTATTTAAAAATGTAAAGATCTACGGACAAGATTGGGATACTGCTAAAATAACAACAGAACACGTACCAAATGAAGATTTTTACATAGCAGTTTGTAGTAATGACTGAATACACATACTTAATTCTAACGCTCAGCGGTAAATACATAGAAGTAGATGAGGAAGTGTGGAATTTAATAAAGAGACTTATATGACAAATAAACAAACAGACAAACACACAACACACCATGCTTGCAAAGAAGTAGCGGATAAGCATGGAGATAAAGCAAAATGCTGTCGCTGTATTAGACATAAATGTAAAAAGACAAAGAACAGTGTGAGCTTTGGTGTTAAAAACATGAAGGGATCTATGATAATGGCAAACGGTGAATCTTATTACCCACAAAGTGTAATCGACCAAGCCCTCAAGCAACGAGATGAGGAGATGATGAGAAAACAATTCAATGTTTGCGAAACACACACAACTCAGAAGCACGGAAGAAAGCCAGTAACGCACTGAAAGGGCGAGCTGTTTCCGAAGAGTTTCGTATGAAGATGCGAAAAGTGAATACACGCAAGAGACCAGTAGCGATGTATAAAGATGAAACTAAGGTTAAAGAATTTGATTCACTTTCATCAGCATCTAGACATTTGGGTTTATGTGTGACTTCTGTCTGGGACGTTCTCGTTGGGAAAAACAAAACAGCGGGTGGATATAAATTTAAATACTTATGAAATTAGAAGATACATTACGAAAGGTGCTGAGGGAGTTTGAGGACATTGCAGACGATTTAGATGCCATGCCGAGTAGAGTAAGAGAAAAAGGGTTAAAACAATTCATCACCAAAGCAATAAAACAAGCACTGGAAGAATATGAGAAGGCTGTGAGGGTGGAGGAGAAGGTGGACAAAGACTATAGCGAGTGTGCCAACCAATATGGTGTTCATCACCTTAATGGCTACAATGCAAGTATAAAAGACAGAGAAAAGAAAGTGGAGGATTATCTAAAATGAAAATACTAATACATCTAGTAGCAGGAATTATTGTGTACAACATGGGTTTTGAGCCAGCGGGACTATACTTAATAGTAGTGTCAAGTATGCTTACTGTAAGATTTCTTGAAGATTAGTGTGATGGGGATGGCGGTGACGCTAGAGTAGTAAAAAGAGACAAAAGCCGTGCGACTCGGATGAAAAAATGGTCTCCTTCCCCATCATAGTGATCTTGAGGGGGCCTGGGGTTAAAAACTCAGAGGCAATTCTTTAATTAGGATTGGTCGGGCTTAACCCCCTCAAGTAAATAAAATATGAGTCCACTCTTTAATCAGGGTTGGATTGTCCGAGTCCACTCGAACAAATAAAATATGAAGAAACTAATAATAATAATACTATTCGCAATCTTTTTCTTTATCTTATTCCCTTTTTATCACATGATTAAGTTTGAAGAATGAACAAAAGAGATATTGTCCTTCAGAGAAGGTGAAGCACTTGTACGATTGAATTAACAACACGGGATGTAGTATAGTCATTTTATGGCTACTCCAAAAACTAAGTCTCCAATACCATTACCAGACTTCTTAAATGTTGACAAAGAACTAGTCCCCAGGCAAAGGAAACGTAAGAAAGATAAACACCAGGATGCCTATGAAGAGTTTTGTAAATGGTCCGCCACCCCAAAAGAATTAAGAGAACCAAAGACTCAAGCTGAATTCGCTAGCTTGTGGAAATTGGCCCCTAAATATATAAGCAACTGGAAAAACAACGAAGACTTCCAAGCAAAGAGACTTAACTACTTCTGGAACTGGATGTTCGAGAAACTACCCGACGTAATGTATGCAATCTACAGAAGGGCAAAGAGGAACTCTTCAGCCGATGCCAGAATATTCACAGACATAATTGGAAAGAGACTAGAAACGAACGCTCCAAAGAAAGAGATGACACCATTCTTAATGGTTGGTATTCCTCAAGATAGGGTAAATAACCTTTTTGTCCCCAAAGGATATGATTCTGCTATCAAGAAAACTATTGAATTAAACAAAGATAAGGTTGAAGATGCAGAAACAATGCCAGTAGAAAAAGCTTAGCAAATGGATCAAGATCAATTAGACCAACAAGAACATAACGAGAAGTTCTCAATCACACCCACACCCAAGCAGGCAGAATTTATCACGACAGATGTGAAGTTCTCATGTTACTCGGGTGGTTACGGAAATGGTAAAACTACTGCGGGATGTTTGAGATCACTCCTTTTATCTTCAGGGATGCCTAACAACTTTGGTTTAATTGGAAGACTTACATATCCAACTCTACGTGATACAACAAGGAGAAGTTTCTTTGAACTGTGCCCTCCAGAGTACTATGCAGCAGAAAATGGTGGTGAGTGGAGGAGATCAGAGAATCATCTTAAATTTACCAATGGATCAGAGATTATCTTCCGTCATATGGACCAAATATCAGAACAGGAACTAAAATCTCTTAACTTGGGGTGGTTTTACATAGATCAAGCAGAAGAGGTTCCAGAATCGGTATTCATGGTACTCCAATCTCGTCTTCGTTTAATGGCAGTCCCCAATAGATTTGGTTTCGTCACCTGCAACCCAGAACCAGGAAATTGGCTCTTTCATAAATTCAAGAAACCTCACGATGAAGGAAAACTACACCATGATTACCAGATAATAGAGGCTCCTACCTCTGAGAATCAAAAGAACTTACCTGATGATTATATTCAGGTTCTAAGAGACGCTTATCCAGACGAAATGCAGAGACGTTACATTGATGGTGAGTGGGAAGTCTTTGAAGGTCAGATTTATCCAGAGTTCTCTAGAAGAATCCATGTTATCAAGCCGTTCGATATTCCAAAGGGTTGGGAGAAGATAGTTGCCATCGATCACGGAATGGTAAATCCAACAGCCGTTCTTTGGGGAGCTATTGATTATGACGGCAATGTTTATATATACAATGAATATTACAATCCTGGCATAGTCTCTACCCACGTTAAAAACATACTCGAAATAACGGGTGATCAACTGGACGATATATCATTTTGGTTGATTGATCCTTCTACCGTAGCAAAGACCAGAGAAAAAGATGGAATGCCCTGGTCGATATTAGAGGAGTATGAAGATGGTGGTATTTGGGCCACTCCAGCCAACAACCAAATTCTGGGTGGGATCAACAGAGTTAAGGAGTTCATGAGAGTCGATCCCAAGAGAAGAAACCCAATTACTGGAGAGCTTGGATCACCAAAGTTGTTTATTTTCTCTAATTGCGTTAATCTAATAAATGAAGTCCCCCCTTATCAATGGAGAAAGATGAGGAGTGTCCTCCCAAGAAATACTTTGGAGAGGCCAGTGGATTACAACGATCACGCGCTGGATGCACTTAGGTATATGATTATGTCTAGATTCCCAGCTCCGCAAAGAAAGAAAACTGGATATGAACTCGTTACACCTTTACAGAGAAAGAACTCAAATTCAATCACGACACCATTCCCCAACAGCCACAAAGGAGATGACATGTTGGGTCAATTCGATGGAAATATAGGAGGAATACCACATGGTGAAAAGTTCAGGTAAAAATTCAGATAAAAAACAAGAGTTACACATGTCTCTAGCGTGGTGGTCTGACATAATCAGGACGCTCGACAGTAAAGTTCATGGTATGTCAAAAGTGGGAGCGTATGGGTCGATTTCACTAGAGATAGTTATCCAAAATGGGAAAACAAAAGACATTGTTTTTTCAGATAAACTCAAATTAAGACAAAAAACCCAAAAGGAAGCAGAAAACAAAGCTTGACAAGTAGGTAAATTTTCTGTTATTTTTAATGTAGTCCAAGAAGAACAACTCACGTGACGCAGTGTGTTGTTTTTATGGAAATATTAACCCTCTCTCTCACAATAACTTTTCTCTCTGTTTTTGCTTGGTTTCAATATAAGCTAAACAAGAGAATTATAAGGTCTATAAAGGATGGGCCAACTCCTCAAATTACTCCAAACAAGATTACTGGATTAGATTCCAACGTTGTCGAACTAACAGAAGGAAATCCTCTCGACTTACCAAATGACGTTAAGGTCGAAGTTGAGGGTGGAGACACACACCTTCCTCCACAATATGAATTCACACCTGAACAAACACCTAACCAAATAGTTGCGGAATAAACAATGGCAAAGAAAGATGAAGAAAAGAAAAATTCTAAAAGTAAAGTTAGCGATCAAGAACTTGAAGCAATTGTAGCGGATTCTGAATCAAAGGCGCTCGTTCAAAAATGCCGAAATCTCTTTCATTACGCCAAGGAAGCTAGAAGGAAGTATGACTGGGAGTGGTTAGTAAGAACACTTTATGTTAGGGGATACCACTTTGCTAGATACAACAGAAACACTAGCACAGTAACTTTCGGCAATAGGAGTGGAGTTAGAATACCAGTCAATCTCTTACACGCACATTTAAGGGGTGTAAGGAATCAAGTTACTAGTTTTAGGCCAAAATGGGAGGTTTTCCCTAAGGTTACAACCGAGTCAGCCCTAGAAAACGCTAGATATTCTGGAAAAGTCCTTGATTACATTTACGACCAATCGCACATTAAAAGAGCCATAAAGGAAGTAGTTACACAATCTTTATTGTATTCAGTTGGTATTTGGCAATTCACTGTGGACAAAGATGGAAAGATTAATGTAAGAACCGTCGATCCATTTGACTTCTACATAGATCCCAACACTAGGTCCGCAGACATAAACGATCCAGAACAAGGTGCAGAATTTATTATAAGAACAATGAATATGCCTCTAGATGCTGTTGTTAAGAATCCAAACTATACGGGAGTGGAAGAGTTGCAGCCCGACAATCAGGTTGCCTCCGCTGATTACAAAAGATTTCTTTTGCAAGTAACTAGGCACATTTATCAAAGACAACAAGAAGAAGCTCCTACTGTAATTGTTAAAGAATGCCAGTTTAGAGAACGTCAAGACGACGGCACTTTCAAAATAAGGATAGTTACTTACATAGATTCTCTACAAACCCCGATAAGGAACGAACTTACGGACAAAACTGAGTATGACTATGAGATCTATCAAGGTGAATTAACACCGCTCGAAGTTTATGGAGAGTCTTGGTCTAAACACCTAATACCTATTAATAGAGTAATAGATTCTCTAGAGAGTCACATCTTTGAGTACAACCACCTATTTGCTAGAGGAAGATTTGTAATAGACAAAAATTCTGGAATCAGATTAATCGTCAATCAACACGGACAAATAATCGAGAAAAACAGAGGATCTACTGTTACATCTCTACCAATAACACCTCTACCAAACGCACCTTTCCAACAACTCATAAACATGAGACAACACTTTGAAGATATTTCAGGTGTACATGACGCGTCTTTGGGAAGAATACCTGCTGGAGTTAAGAGTGGAATAGGAATAGCAGAACTTAAACAGGCTGATGCTACTAACCAATCAGATCTAGTCGACAATCTTGAAGATTTTCTCTCCCGAGCAGGAGGGAGAATCCTTAAGCTTGTTGCTGAACATTGGAATACAAGCAAGCTTATTAATGTAACTGGCGAAGGAGGTAAGCCTGAGTACTTTATGGCGGTTGGAGAAAGAGGTAAATCTAAAAAGAAAAAGGATGAATTTACTTTTGGAGAGATGAAACTCCCACTAGCAACCATCGGAGCAGAAAACGAAGTAAGAGTAAAGGTTGGAAGTTGGTTAGCTTACACAAAGGAAGCTAGACAAGAAAAACTTAAAGAACTTTTCAGACTGGGAGCAATCGACCAAAAGGCCTTACTTGAACACATGGAGTTTGGTGACATCGACGGAATAATGGAGAGAACCAGACAAGAGAGACTCTTGCAAGGTAGAGCTGGAGCACCATCTCAATCCGTACAAAGAATGACTGGTCAGGAAATGAGCGACGAGGAACTAGCACTAGCTGAGAACGAGCTGATGTTAGAAGGAAAAGACCAACCAGTAGAGCCTGACGATGATCACGAAGTACACATTTCTGTTCACAGAGAATTACAGGATGATCGGAAACAAGGTCACGTAATAAAGGCACACATTAATGAGCATTTGAGTTTAGCTAGGTGGCAAAGAGGACAAGAGAGTCAACCTTTTTCACCAGAAGAGCAACAAGCTCAAGGGAATGGTCCAGAAAGAAGTCCAGTAGCGCCAACACCTGACCTGGCAGCAATGCTTGCAGGAGGAGGAGGTCCAGGAGGACCAGGTCCAGGAGGACCACCACCAGGACCAGGAGGACCATAATGCAATACGGGAAAAGACCAGTAGTCAAGAAGTTTAGGAGAAAAGTTACGGGACGAGGTAGAGATATAAGAGTCACTACTTTAGAAAGAAAAGAAAGAAAAAGACCAATGAGACAAAGAAGAAACATGAGAAAACAAAGGACGGTGAGGTGATTTTATGAGAATAAAAAGACACGGATTAAGTAAAGAAAGTAGAAAACTAATTAGAAAAGGTTTGGGAATTGCCTCTATGGGAATAATGGGAGGTAAAGCCGCCAGTGTTGGTCGTGCAGCAGGAAAAAGATTGAAGAAAAGTCTTCCTACGCCCACAAAAAGACGAAGGAAAAGAGTTACGCCAACAATGAAGGCCCTTCGAAGTAAATATGGGTCACAAATGACAAAACAAGAATGGAGAGAAAGATTAAAGAAAACAAAAAGGTCTCAGAGACCAATGAAATAGAGAGAGGTGATTTAATATGGCTTGGAAATTCCCAGGATTAACAAAAGAAAATAGAAAAGCTAGAAACAAAGGTTTCTTTGCTCAAGTGAAAGAAGCCAGAGAAATAAAGAGAACTATCCGTGCTAGAGCAAAAGGAAAACTAACACCTCGACAAAAAGGACAACAGATAGGTAGAGCTGTTAAAAAAAGAGCAAACATACACAAACAAATGGATACCCAAAAAAGAAAGCAAAGGCGTCCACAAGAAGACGTTTCTAAATATTTTAGATAAAAATGGCACTTGCAAAAGACAGTCAGAAAATGAGAAGAAAGGGTCTATATAGATCTCCTTCTAGACGTGTTTCAAAGCCCAAGAAGTTGGGAACTCATCCATCTCTTAGTACTAGAAAAGTGAGCCCTAAAAGATTATTCAGAACTTTAAGTGGAAAATTACGCTAAGGAGGTGTTTAAAAGTTATGCCGATAAAAATACATTCAGACAGATTAGCTCAGGTTAAAAAAGATAGAAAAAAGAGAATGACCTATTCTATGGGTGGGCCCGAATATATCCCAGTTGACCTTTATGGTGCTAGGACCGACTACCCAAAAGGTAACCCTGGAAATCTAAAAAGGGCAGCTCAAGATATCAAGGATAGGTTTGATATGGATCTTCCATAGGAGAAGAAAACATTGAGGGGGGGTGAACAATATATGCTTAAATTTACTTATTTAAATGCAGACAATAGTACAGGTGATTCACAAAACCTAGAAGCTAGGGATGAAGCATCTGGTGCAGGACTTAACAAGGATACTTATGTGAAATCTATTCACTTTGGTAACCCTGCTAATGGTGATGTCACCATTATCCACGATGCACAAACACAACCAGGACACGCTTCTGGAATGGGAAGTATTGCAGTTGGGGAAGCCGCGTGGAAATACACACACCCTACGGCAGCAGCAGGACTTCCTCATTTACCAGTGATTGACTTCACTAGTAATGGGGCGACTCAAGGACTTCAGGTAAACGGAGGTTCTTTTCACACAGATGCAGAAAACGTTACTGTTATCTGGGAAAGAGTAGACGACTGATAAGCATTGAATAATATGCTTTATCAACACGGAGGAGAAGGAACAGGTTCCTACAAAGGAAAAGGTTCTTCTTCTAAATTAAAACAACATGGAGGGGAAGGGTCGGGATCTGGAAAATCTTCTGGTGGAGTTAAACTTTTTAACCCATCAAAGGCAGACTATTCTGGACCTGGAAGACATCTTAAGACTGTTTCTTACAGTATGAAAAAGAAAGGCAACAGTAAGATGTCCTATTAGGATTAAGTTTCTAACTTGTTTGGCTAACATCTTAGATGGCCAAGCAGGTGAGGGTCTTACTCTCAAGGGTCGTCCACTTTAGAGACGTTAAAAAACGGATCGCCCACGTTAGAGGCGATGGACGTTAAAGAAAGTAGAAGAGAGGGGGTGATTATGAATGAATAATGACAACAACGATTCTACTTCTCAAGTATCCGAAGAGGAATTGAGTGATGAGCTCTCGTCAAGCACAGAAGAACAGGGGGTGAAGACAACAGCTACTCCTGTAGAAGATTCATCTGACGAGGAATCTACTCAAATAGGTGGGGAGGACGGTGAACCCAAAGGAAGAGGCGCTGAAGCAAGAATAAAACAGCTTTTAGCGGAGAATAAAACTAAAGACGCACAAATAGCATCTTTAGAAAACTCTAGGGTAGAGAAATCTACTCCCATTCCACGGGAAACATCCAATCAAAAACCACCCGAGGTTTTAAGAGCTATATCCCAGTTGAAAAACATGGGAGTCAGTTTTGACAGCGACGTTGACCAAAAGGTCGCGGACGTACAAAACAGATTAACTCTTAACAACGAACATGGAAGGCTAAATGAAACGTATAACGGTTCAGATGGTCGTCCTAAATACAACTCGGACGAGGTTGAGAAGTATATGCGAGACAATGGAGTGTACCAACCTGAGGTTGCGTATAAGACCATGCATGAAACGGAGTTACTTGATTGGAACTTAAAACAATCTTCCCAGAAACCTAAAAGCTATACAGCACCACCTACTGCACCAGGCAGTAGAGGGAGCCAGACTATAACTAGGGAGAAACTTGCAGAAATGCAAGACAAACCTAATTACAAAGAATGGTACAACAAGAATCGAGACAAGATTCTTAAGTTGATGGCTGAAGATAAGTTATAAGCAGAAGGGGGGTGAGAAAAAATGGCATTAGGAACAAATCATTTAACAACGACAACATCAGCGATATTTATACCTGAGGTATGGTCACCGGAAATTCTTAGGGCAACTGAGGAAGCTTTGGTTATGGCCCCTTTGGTAAAACGTTTTGATTCAATGGTTACCTCAAAAGGTGATACTATACATATCCCTAATTTGAGTAACTTGAGCGCCAATGATAAGTCAGCTAATACTCAAGTCACGCTACAGTCTCCAACGGAAACTGAAGTAACAATCAGCATCGATAAGCACAAAGAAGCTTCGTTCTTGGTTGAAGACATAACTAGAGTTCAATCAAACTATGATCTTATGAGTGAGTATACAAATAAGGCAGGATTTGCAATTGCTAAACAGGTAGATACTGACCTACTCGGTGAGTACACAAACCTTACTAGCACTGACGTCGGAACTTATGGTGACGACATCACAGATCCAACTGTTTTGGCTGGTATCGAAGCTCTTGATCTCGCAGACGTCCCTATGGAAGATAGGGCTTTTGTTATAGATCCAACTCAAAAGACTGCGCTTTCGAAGATAGATAAATTCGTAAGAGCTGACTATTTGGGTGAGTATCAAAGTCCAAAACCTGCAAAGGTTGGACCAAACAGCCGATATATGTGGGGAGACATTTATGGAGTTCCTGTGTATTACACCAATCAAGTACCTAGTACTGCTGGTACACCTACACAGATTCATAACATCCTTCTACATAAAGAAGCGTTTGCGCTCGCTATGCAACAGTCTCCAAGAACTCAGAGTGATTACATTCTCGAGTATATTGGTAATTTAGTTGTGGTAGATGTTATTTATGGTATTAAAACCATAAGAGCAGATTTCGCGATCGAAGTTCGATCGTAAAGATAGCTAATGGGGGTAAGGCGAAGTTCTTACCCCCTCAACTGATATGAACGACAAGAGTTTAGTTAAACAACACAATAAACAAGTGGAGAGAGTTATGTCCCAAGGATCTAGTCAATTTAAGAGTCCACGCAATGTGGCTCAGGATATTATGACTAGAGCTGTGGATCGAAAAACAGGTAAGGTTTACAGAGGAGAAAGCGGATTGCGTCTGTTGGATCGACAGAGGAGAGGTGGACAGTGAAAGTCGCTGTCGTTACTCCCTCACGGGGGTTGATACATTCAAGAACCGTTGAGGCTATAAGGAAGAATTTTTTGGGAATCGAAAAGAATTTTGAATGGAATCATTTTATTTCACACGACAAGCCAATCCCTAAGGCTCAAAACTATCTTTTCGAAAAGGCGTTTGACTGGGGTGCAAATTACATCTGGTCGGTAGAAGAAGACAATGTTTTTCCAGCCCACACTCTGATTAAGATGATCAACTTTGCCAAACAGAAAGAGGCAGAAGTTGTTTATGTAGATTACCCGATAGGAGCTAAAAGAAGTTCGGGAATTTGCAGAAAAGGAAATCAGATTTTGTGGGGACCGATGGGATGCACGTTAATTTTAAGAAGTGCTCTCGAAAAACTTGATCGTCCTTGGTTTAGGACAGACAAGACATTTAGAATCGAGAACAAAGATCCTCTCGAATTAATAGAAGAGGACATCCCCAACAAATATGGGGGCCAAGATATATGGTTCGGAATGAAATGCAAGGAGAAGGGAATTAAAGTGGTTCAATTAACCAGCATACTGGCTGGGCACGTTAAACCAAAAGGAGAAAACAGAGAAATAAACAATACTTATGAATTTGAAATTTGGGACTCTATTAAAGAGCACCAAAGATACAACTGAGAAGGGTGGGTGATAATTATGACAGCAACTTTTGAAAAAGCAGATACAAGGAAACTAGCAGTTACAACCTCGGACCAACAAATGGACTTTGGTAGACCTGTCGTAGATGAAGTTTATGTGGTAGCAGATGAAACAACAGTTAGGCTTGATTTTGATCAACCAACTGATGATAGTTCATTCCATTTATTAACTGCGAATGAACCTTTCAGAATTAAGGTCAATTTCCACAGACTACATGCTTCTACAACCACAGGGACAGCAAACTTGTACGTATTAGCAACCAGACATAACGACGCTTAAAATGGAAGAAATTGTAAACAACGGCAATCGTAAGCCTTTTGTAAGAAACAAGGTTTCTCTTTATTTGGCATACGCGAAAAAGTCTCTACTAGAGATAGCCTCTGTTGTGTCCCAGAAACTAACTTTCAAAGTTAAAGTGGAAAACGAAGTAGATAACAAGTCTTCACTTAATAGGATCGTTAAAGAACTAAGGATTGTTCAAAACGGACTCAAGGAAGTTGTCGCCGTGGAATTCCCCGATAACACAGAAAAACTGACGAGTGCTTTCGGAAAGAATATTGAAGAATTAAACGAGACACTTGAGAAGGTTGGTTCAGAGGTTGTAAATCTCCAGAAACTACAGAAGGATGTTGAATTCCCCTCCATACAAAAAGTATCTGGTGCTGTAAGTGTGTCTAAAATACCAGACAGTGCTCAGCTTACCAAGATACTTGAGGCGTTGGGAGCAATTAATAAAGATCTTTCAAAGATCAAATTAGAGATCCCACCTTACCCAGAACAAAAAGAGGTTATTATACCCCCGTATCCTGAACCTAAAGAGGTTAAGATTCCTCCTTTTCCCAAGGTTATTCAAACTGTTGAAGGAAAACACATAATTCAAGCTATTAATGCTCTCAAGGAAGAGATTGTAAAAATTCCCAAAGGAATAAATATTCCAGAAATAGACTTTCCGTCTCAAATATCCATTGACAATTTTCCTCCACAAAAGTATCCAATGCCTGTTACGAATATCAACGTGAACTCATTAAGAGGTCCCGTTAGGGCTACCGCGATCGTTGTTAAGACAACCGTAATTCCACTTCCATCCACTCCATTACCTGACAGGCGTTCTTGGGTGTTCTTCAACAACTCTGAAGACACAGATGTGTATATTGGTGCGTCAGATCTCTCTATCGCTAATGGAATGCCAGTTGGGCCTAAACAGTATTCACCTTCATTTGATGCGGGACAGTTGGTAGATATTTATGGTGTGGTGGCTAGTGGTGAAGCAGAAATAAGATTATTTGAAGTTTCCATGGATGCGATCGGAGCATAAATTATGGGTAGAGCAAGTACAGCAGCTTTTGGAGCGCCTTATAAAACTTCCGCGGGTAAGGTTAGGTCTGGTTTGGTTGACGATGATGGACATGTACAGGTCGACATCCTCAATAGCACACTATCTGTAACACAGTCTGGAATCTGGGATATTAATGATGTTTCTGGAACAATTTCTCTTCCCACAGGTGCAGCTACTTCAGTCAATCAATTAGCCGATGGTCACAATGTGACAGTGGACAATGGATCAGGTGGTGCAGCAGTTAATATTCAGGATGGGGGTAATACTATTACCGTGGATGGAGCTGTGACGGTTTCTGCGACAGATTTAGATATAAGGGATCTCACAAGTGCCAGTGATTCGGTATCTGTGCTTCAAGCTACACACGATAGTCTTAATCTGAACGCTAATATCCAAGTAGGGGATTCAGATGTTGCAGCAGGTAATCCTGTACCAACAAATGAAGTAGAACCCACAGGTGTGAATGGGGGAGATGTTGCTGTTGGAACGTCAGAAGTTGAGATGACTTTTTCAGGAACAACTCAATCTTTAATGATTCAGTCAGATCCAGATAACACAGGTAAGGTGTGGGTTGGCAATACTGGCATAACTAATTCTGGTGGCAATGCATTTGCACAATTGGAACCTGGTGACGCTGTGTCAATGGATTTAAACGATGCCTCGGCTGCTATGTATGCCATTTCAGACACCGCCTCTCAAAATGTCTTTAAGTCAGCACTAACATGAGCAAACTGACATTACATCACGCACCACTTACTAATAATCAGAAGGCGGAACTCAATTTCTTCAATGGATCATTTCTTGAAACCTTTGACGCTCTTGTGACAAGTGATGGAGCAATTGTGACATTGACGATTACTAATGCGAGCAGTGGAGATTTAACGACCAGATTTTCAAGTGGTTACTCTATTTTCACTGGAGGCTCAACAATAGCACTAACCGCAGGAAGTGACACTTCCCCCACATCAAATTATATTTATATTCTTGAGTCAGATCCAACAAGTTTGGTCAAGTCTACTACGGAGTGGCCCGCCACAGAACATATCAAAGTAGCCTATTTCTTTGTTCCAAGTGCAGGATTTGTGCAAACAAATGGAGCTTATATCAATCAAAACTGGAACGACCATGCCCAAAATACTACTAGCCAGGGACACATGACTCACATGACAGAGAGATCGAGAAGGGATGGTGCATACTATTTTTCAGGCGTAGATGGAAATGGTACAAGTGGTTACTTAACCCCAACGGCATCAAATGTAGAGTTGAAGTCAACAGCAGGTGTTATCTACCAGATGCACAAACACACTGTACCAGCGTTTGATACGAGTGGAGGTGACATGGTTTTGGTTAAAAATTGGTCAGGTACTCCATACAATGACATTACTAATTTGTTTGATATTACAGAAGACAGTACGGGTTCATCTATCGGAAACAATAAATATTTCAACTTGGTTCTCTGGGCAGTGGCAAATAAGTCAGGTGAATTTTCGCCGATGATAATCAACCTTCCTAGTGGATCATATAATACCCAATCAGCAGCAGAAAATGATACCAGTGGATTTGATGATTTTTCTGTACCAAGAGAATTCAACCTTGAAAGCTCAACGGCATTTCTTGTAGCCAGAATTACAATACAGAAAAAAACCACTTGGGCAGTTGCCTCTACCGTGGATCTTAGAGGAACGACACCACAAACTGCAAAAGGTGGTGCAGCAGGGATTGTTACCAGCTTTGCAGACAATGTATTTACAGTATTTGACGAAAGCGATAATACAAAAATTATGGCATTCGATGTTGGAACCAATGTAACCACAGCAATAACAAGAACGCTAGGTGTCCCTGACGCAGACGGAACAATCGCTCTTACCGATCAGTCAGATGGGTCTATTAGAGCAGATAAGTTGATTTGGTTGGGGTGGTAAGATAACATAAAAACATGGCAATAACACCGAAACAATTAGCAGATGGTCAATTAGCCAATTCTATAGGTGATTTGTATACCGTGCCTGCAAGTACTACTGGATATGTCAAAAAGATCATCTTAGTAAATACTGGTGCTGGAAACAACACCGTTAATTTATATGTAACTCCTTCAGGTGGGACTGCGAGAAAAATTATCTCTGAAGATACTGTTTTGGCAACAGGTGAATCTTTGGAGCAAACAGATCTAGTTTTGGATACTGGTGATAAAATTCAAGGTGATGCTACCAATGCAACCGAGGTTGACTTTACAATATATGGAGCTGAAGAAACATGAGGGTCTTTAATACCAATTCACAAGAAGTAATCGAACCCAGACAAGCTACTCACGACGATCTGAATGTCAACGCAAACATTCAACAAAACGATACTGATGTAGCTACGGGCAATGCCATGTTCGTTCAGCCTGGTACGGGAGCCACTTTCCCTATTTCAGCTGCATCTTTACCCTTACCTTCTGGTGCAGCCACTTCAGCACTTCAATTAGCCGATGGACATAATGTAACAGTTGATAATGGAGCTGGGGGATCGGCCGTTAACATCCAAGATGGTGGAAATTCAATCACAGTAGATAATGACGGACTCACAGAACTGGCTGGAGCTATTACAGCAGGTGTAATGTCTGTAGAAGATACATCAACCATACTAGACGACTCTATTTTCAATATCACCACCCAAAGAATAACAATGATGGGTGCATTTGTTGACGACACTGCAACAGATTCGGTTGGTGAGGGGGACGGTGGAGCCTTCAGAATGTCAGCCGACAGAGTCTTATACACACAAGGCCACGTGGCTCACGATGCAGTAGATAGTGGTAATCCACACAAGATTGGTGGTAGATCACAGGAACCAACAAGTGCACTAGAAGAAGTTGCAGATGATGACAGAACAGATGGGGCATTTGATCGACAAGGAAGGCTGGCTGTGTGGATGGGATATCCAGTCCAAAGTGCAGACATAAACGACTCGACAAGTGGAAACAACACTATTCAGGCGGCAGCGGGGGCTGGCCTTAGAATTGCAGTGATGGGCTATCATGTAATTTCAGATGGGACCGTAGACTATAGATGGGAAGACGGGGCTGGTGGAACAGCATTTACTGGACAAATCCCATTACAGGCTCGCGAAGGTGTAGTTGCAGGTTATGGAATGCATCCAATGTGGGTGGGAACCGCAAACACATTGCTGAATCTTGAATTGTCAGCAGGGGTTAATGTTCATGGACAAGTATCGTTTGTGGTAATGACAGACTAATATGAAACTTAAAAAATACGAGGACAATATGAAAGAAAAAACACCAGAGAAACTAGATTCTGTTGGATCTAGCGTTGCTTGTAGTGAAGAAAAATGCAAGGGTGAAATGATGGTAGTACAACCCACCATGAAACATCTACAACTCCCTTTGCATAGAGCCATTTGTGGTAAGTGTGGCTGGAGGGGGTGGGTGTGATATATACCAAATCCACACATAAAGACTTCTACGGAGAATCTTCTGTCAACGTAGAATACGACCCAAACACAATGAAACTAACCAAGTTTAATTGGGATGTTGCTGTTGGCAAGACAGCACACTTGGAAATTAATGGATATGATAGTGGATTAAAAACAGGCACAGGATCAGAAGACATAATTGTTGACATTTTTTTGATAAATGAGGACTGGAAACCAATTGTTATAAATCAGGAGGGTGAAGAGGTGGAGGTTGACTACTCAAGAGTGGTTCTAAAAGAGCCTCAATCCTTCAAGTTGAATATTAATTAAATGGCAGTAGCATTTGAAAGTATAACCATAAACACAGACTCCTCTGGGAGATCTAGTGCTTCCTTCTCTCACACAAACACTAGTGGGGATACACTTGCTATAATAACCCACAATCAAGAAAACTTTGGATCACTTGTGACATGTACTGCTGCTAGTTACAACTCAGTTGCATTAACCGAAAGAGTGGCAGGAACACGTGAGGTTGGACCTTTAGATTTCGCTGCAAAAATATGGACATTAGATGGTCCAGCCACAGGAGCTAACACGGTGTCAGTTACTTATGACGGTACTGGGGTGAATGACGCAATCATGGTTCTCTCCTTTACTGGTGCGAATAATGGAGTTGGGTCGACTACTGGAACAGCAAACGGTGACAGTGCTAACCCATCAGTAACATTTGGTACAGATAATAGTACTGGACTAATAATCTCTGGGGCCATGCTCCTTGGCAACGATGGCATACCTTGGACACCTGGCACTGGTGTAACCGAAAGAGCGGACAATGCAACAGGTGGAAGCAATGTAACTGATCATGCCTTTACTGCTGGCGACAAAGCAGCAACGGGTGGAAGTGACACAATAGATTTTACTGGATCAACTAGTGATGACTGGTTAATAACAGCTATTGAACTAAATGCAGCCGCAGTCGCAGGAGTAAAACTACAAAGACCTCTTAGGGGGGTTGGTATTTAATATTCTCCTGGACAAGGGGAGGTATTGGGTGATACATTTAAATCGATGATTATTGAACTTAGTCCAGAACAAATCAGGAATATTAGGGCTTTTCTGGGAAGAGTAGATCTAAAAGGAAATGAAGCTGTTGCTCTTGTCAGTATTTTTCAGGCACTTGCCTCCCAAAAACCAGTTAGAGTTGAACCTAAAGATGTCAAGAAAAAGAAACATTTGACAAAGAAGACTAAAAAGTGATAAATTGAATTGATCCTTGCGAAGTGACTCAGAAGGTGGCACGCGCGTTCTTTTACAGACGCGTGTTTTTTATTGGAGAAATATTATGGCAAAAACATTGGAAACCATCAGAACTCAAGTTAGAAGCTATCTTGACGAAGATACAGCCGCAGATTGGACTGATCCAGAACTAAATGTTCTTGTTAACACGTATTATCATCATGTTTATTCAGCTGTTGTAGATGTGTTTGAAGAATATGCGCCTCTAAAGACAGATTTTTTGTCAACTGTTGCCAATCAACAAGAATATTCTTTGCCTTCTGACTTCTTCAAAATTAGGCGTGTGGAAATTGACTATGATACCGCTAACACAGATTCCATTGCACAAAGAGCCATACCAATTAACATGGATGCTGTTAGAAGAGATCTTGGTAACGAAAATTTGGGAGTGACAATCAGGAGAGGGTCTAATTACTACCTTAGAGGTAATCAGCTCGGATTTGTACCTGTACCAGATCAAACAGGGACCAATGCCATCAAGATTTGGTATTACCCCGTCCAGTCAGATATGACTACAGACGCGACTACAATAGATCTTCCTTATCCAGACAGAGATTGGATTTTAATTGCTTGGGGAGCTGCCGCTGAAGCGTTGGCTTTCGGACAACAAGAGACAGCAGAGTCGAGCAGGCTAGAAAGAAAATATGAAAAAGGAATAGAGATGATGAAGCAAAGACTTGAAGACAGGATCACCGATGAAACAAAGATAGTTGTTGACAGTTCTGGTGAAAATGTTGATTTCGAGTCACATTATTCAGGATTCTAACATGCAAAACAATTTACTTATTATCAGAGAACAGCTTTTTGGAAAAGGATACAATGACAAACTCCCACCAGAGTTTATCCCTGCGGGTTATTTGGCTGATGTTAAAAACGGGGTTGTTAGCGAAGACAAGATCGAAAAGAGAACGGGATACAGTCTACAAGGAAATGACACTGGAAATAAGCCAATCCTGGGCTTAAAGGGTATCACAACAGCGGCAGGATTAAAGAGACTCTATAAGTTCCATGACAATTCAGGTGGAACAGAAACCGCTATTTATGAGTGGACTGGAAGTGGAGACTGGTCAAATATTGACGAAACTCTTTTTACGACACAAGGGAATGTTGTGAATTGCACGTTGGCTGAGAATGTTATCTACGCTTTTAATGGTGCAGACACTCCAGTCAAAATAACTCCTGGCTCTCCTGGTACAGCAGCGGCAGTCACTGACGGCAATTTCCCAGTGGGTAGTTTTAGTGCCTGGTTTCATAATTTTCATTTTGTATCAGGGGTATCTGCTAATCCAAACAGGCTTTATTGGTCGGATCTCGAAGATTCCGACGATTTCACTAATGGCGTTACGGGAAGCGTAGATGTTAACCCAGATGACGGAGATCAAATAACAGCTCTGGCGACCCTAAAGGACGAATTAATCATTTTTAAAAGAAATAGAATCTGGTCTCTTACGGGATTTGGTACTTCAGCATTCACAATCAGTGATGTTAATGAACGTGTTACTGGTTTCGGGACCCCCTCTCATCGTTCCATTATTAACGTGGGAAATGACCTTTATTATCTCTCTCACACAGGTGGTATTCCCGAGTTTAGAAGTCTCCAAAGAACTAGATTCGGAGTACTTGTTGAGGGGGGAATAATCTCTGATGACATAACAGGAACAATGAAAGGACTAAACGAAGGAAGACTTAATCAGGTCGCAGGAACATTTGACGGAAGAAGAGCGTATTGGTCTTACCCTCTTTCAGGAAGCACAACCAACAATCAAGTATCTGTTTTGGATACGATTACTAAAGGGTGGGTTAGATATACAGGAATGGATGCCACCATATGGGCTGAGTTCAACTTTAGTGCTGAATCTTCTATTTACTTTGGTGAGGCTGGTAACGACTCTCTTGTTTATAGACTCGATACGTCAACGAGTGATAATGGTGCTGCTATATCATTTAAGGTTGATACTAGGCGCTTCGGAGCCGACAGGCAGGAAATTAAAAAGAAATGGAAGTACTTCTTCGTCACAGCTGACGAGACAGGAGACTATGATCTTACGGTTCAGTTTTCTCCAGATGGTTTTGATTTCGAAACATTGGAAACAATGAATCTAAAGTCTGGAAGCTCTACTTTTCCTTTTACTTTCCCAATTACACTAGGAACAACCGATGTGCAAAGGAAAAGATTTAATTTTGCCAAGCAAACAAAATACACAATGCAAATGAGATTCTTACAAGAAGGACTTGATCAATCAACAGCCATAAGGGACTGGGAGATGCTTTACAAACATCGATCTCTTAGGGACGCGTAAAGGAGGTGCATTTTAATGGCAATTATTACAAAAACAAATACATACAATACAGGAGACACTTTGACTGCTGCTAAATATGAAACAGATCGAGACGACGTCATCGATGATTACAATGGAAATATTACTAATGCCAATATTGCAGCGGGAGCAGCCATCGATCTTACCAAGTTAGCTTCCACTCCAGCAACCTTGACTGGTTCAGAAACACTTACCAATAAAACTCTAACATCACCAGTCGTCAACAACCCAACGATGAAGGGAGCGGTTAATACCTTAGTGACAGCTGCTGATGGAGCTACTGTTACCTTTGATTTAGATAGTGGAAACATACAAGCAGTCACTCTTGAAGGGAATAGGACTCTTGCGATATCAAATGAAAACGCAGGGCAAGTCTTTGTCTTGAGATTAATCCAAGATGGAACAGGAAGTAGAACAGTTACTTGGTTTTCAACCATTAAGTGGGCTGGAGGTTCAGCACCTACACTTACGACAACTGCAAGCAAGGAAGATGTTCTTGGTTTCATTACAACGTCAACAGATAATTACTTAGGGTTTATTGTAGGACAGAATCTATAACATGCCACAACTAACAATTAACGCAGAAACAGGAAGCTCTGGTGGGCAAGCTAGGGGGATAGACAACTCGTGGGCTACTGTTCGTGGACAAACTAATGCAGATGACGCAGATCAAAATAGTGCAAGAATGGCATCCAATTTCTCGGGTGGTAGCTATTTTATAAGGCGCGGATTCTTGAAGTACGATCTTACTGGAATCCCATCGGGGTCAACAATAGATGCGGTTACTTATCAACCATATTGTCTCTCTAGTGGGAGCTCTAATGATGACTCAACTTCGCTTGAGGTTGTTGTCTCTACAGCAGATGACAATATTGGGACAAACGATTATAACAACATCACTTTTAGCAGTTTGGGGAGTATTAACCTTTCATCTATTAATCAAGACGACTATAGCGACATCACACTAAACAGTACGGGAATAGATCATGTTAAAGATAATTTGACGAACGGATCTGTTAAGTTTGCTCACATTACAGGGAGGGATCTCAGCAACAGCGCACCAGGCGGTGACAATGAATGTCAAATAAACGATGGGGATGCGGCGCAACCAACCAGAATAGTGGTCACATACACATCACCAGGTGGAATTTTATTTATGTTAACTTAATTATGGCAAAAGCAACAAATCTATGGGAGTACTACTCCCAAAAAGGACAACAGCTCCCTTCTGTTTCAGAAAGAAGAGATCAGTTTAGTCTGGGCGGTGATTATCGGGGAACAGCTCAACAAAACCAACAACTATTGGGTAGATTGCAGGGCGATCAGTCACGGGTTTTATCCCAATCAGCTCAAGCTCCTCCCACGATTTCTTCTATGACCAGAACAAGACCATCTGTTTCTTATGCGGAGTACACAAGACCAACTAATCCCTCTGACCCAATATCTCTTATACAAAAGTACTTTCCACAACATGAGTGGGAGAACGCTATTAAAGTGATGCAGGGGGAGAGTGGTGGAAATTCTGATGCAGTTGGAGACAACTATCCAATAAGAGGACGAACAATTCCTAGTTACGGGCTTTTCCAAATCAGAGCATTAGAGGGAAGACCAGCACCAGAACAACTCTTAGACCCAGAAGCTAATGTTAAATATGCAGCCGAAATGCAAGCTGCACAAGGATGGCAACCCTGGACTGTGGCGAGGAACATGGGTCTTTCGGGGACCACTCCTATTGCAGGAAAGACTCAAGCTTTCCAACAAGCTGTTCAACAACCAACACAACAACCGACACAGCAAGCACAACCACAAGGAATGAGTAGAGATGATCTTATGAAAAGAAGTGCAGAAATATTAAAGGGAGGTAAATTATGAGTTTTATAGACGATTTGGTAAATGCAGGTTACATTGGGTATCAAGGATGGGGAGAGGCTGAAGCAGCGGCTGATTTCCAGGCTACTGGTGGAGCAGGAAAAGAAGGTGGCGGAGGAGGGGGCGGTGGTGGTGGCGGAGGAGGGGGAGACTTTGGAGCACCATTTAACTTTAACTGGGAACAAGCAGAGACTGATGCTCTTGAGAAACTAAGACCTTACTATGAGGAAGTATTAGCTGAAGCCAAAGGTGACGTTGAGCGCGCCAAGAAGATTATCGAAGAGGACTATTCCACAGGCAAAAGATATAGAGAAGAAGATCTTGGCACTGCTCAAGCTGGTTTTGCATTAAGTGAACCCAGAGAGAAAAATGTGATGCTTGAGGATTTGAACCGAAGAGGCCTCCTTAAGAGTACTGTTAGAACTGAAGATCAGGATTTTCTAAACACCAAGCAACAAAGAAGGAGAGAAGCAATTGAAAGAGCCACTCAAAGAAAAGGAGAATTAGCTGGAGTAGATCGCGCACGAGGCATTGAAGAAATAGACATTAAATTCCCAAGATTTGAAAGAGACTTAGGAGAGGAAAAGAAAGAGAGAGCGGCTGCAATGGCTGGTCAACAGTTTACTAGAGATCAATCTAAATTCTTAGCAGAAACAAGTAGATTCCTATAATGGCACAATTTGAAGACATACAAAACCAATTGGCTCAAACTCGAAAAGACTATGGTCAGCGCGTAGCTGATTATCCAACTTTTGAGAAAGATTTACGTAAAGAAGTATATGGATCAGATCAAATACTTCCAAAACTAAGATCTCAAAAAGACCAAGCATTAATGGAGCTTTGGAATGCGGACAAGAGACTTTCTGATCGATACGCCAACCCAGAGAGTGAAATGTTTATTAGAGATCCTTATAAGAGAGAGTCAGTCACTTCAGATCAATATGGAGGGATCCTTGAGGGACTCGCAGGAACTACTCGCCTCGCTGAACGTCGAGAAGATATGTTGGGGGATATCCTAGAACGTGGTGTGAAGATATTTGAATTAGGATTAAGCGCTAAATCAAGAGAACACGACATGCTTAGGGGTGAATTAGACGCAATGCTTAAACAAGCAGATATGGCTGAAAAAAAAGCGGATCAAGCTCAAGCCACGAGTAAAGAGGAGTCAATAAACGAGATAATTAAGTACATTATGTCTGACGTTGACATAACAGACCCAAATGAAATAACGGAAACACTAAAAGCTGTGGGGAGCCAGCAACCAGAAGTTATTCCTGATCTGATTGGTTTTCTAGGAACTCTACCTAAACAACAAGAAGGGCCAATAACAAGCATTGAAGACGCTCACACTAAGTTCAGCACTGGAGCTGATAGGAATAAATTCGCAGAACACCTAGATTACTTGTCTGAGTTGAACCAAATAAGGTCTGGTTTTACAGAAGCTGATGTAAGCAGTAATTTCCTTGCAAATCTATTTGAAGGACAAACGGGACCACTGTCAAGTTTGGCTGGTCAAAAAATTGGACCACAAGAGTCTAGAGAGCTTAGGTCTAAGTTGGAGGGGTACAGAACTAAAGTCAGAAAAGGACTATATGGTTCTGTGTTGACAGAGAGAGAAATACAAGAAGCCAAGAAATACTTACCAGGCACGGGAGTACAAGAGGGTGAAAACTTAGTGAGGATAGAAACACAACTCCAAGAAAAAGAAACCAACCTTAAAAACTTCTTGCTGGCTAATGGTTTCTCAATGGATGAGGTCGAGGTGATTCTAGAATACACAAAAGCTGGAACCAACGAAGACGCCTCGGACCTTGAGGGTATTATTCCAGGAAGTTATTTAAATGAAGCTGATTCTTTATTAGGAGATTTTTAACATGGAAGATATTTCAATATTATCAAGACTTACACAAAACAGAAAGAGAATTGTTAGTCAATTCAAAACTGACGCTAGAGAGCGTGGTTTGTCTCGTGACCAAGCCACTCAAGAACTCGCGGGTAGACTTAAACAATGGGATGAAGGTGAAGGTTTTTGGACTTCATTGGGTAGAGGTCTTGTTTCTCCTTTTGTTGAGACTGGAAGAAATATAGCCACAGCAGGAGTGGAATCTGCAAGAGCACCCGTGCTTGCAGCCCTGTCTAAAACAGACCCAGAAAGAGCTGCTCAGCTCGCTCAACCCCTTTCTTCTTCCAAGTTGGCGCCCATTTTTAAGAGCGAAGCGCAAATGGAACAAATAGGTGAAAAACCAGGTAGAGCTTTATATGAACAAGGTGTTAAGCCAAGTGCTGGTGTTGCTTCTTACGCCATACCCTTTGGGAAGGGAGCAAGTCTTCTCACCAAAGCAGCGGTTCCTGGAGCAGTATCTGGAGGATTACAAAGCCTTGCGCAGACACCAGAAGAGGCCGATCTTAAAGAAACGCTCACAAGTGTAGGTCTTGGATCGGTTGTTGGTGCGGTAACTGCAACTGCATCTGCAAAACTAAGTGAATACGCCAAAGGTAAAATAGCCAAAATGGCACAAAAGAGAGCAGCTCTTAAACAACAACAGCAAACTGGTTCATGGAAACCATCTGACTTTGGAAAAGGGGATTGGACTCAAGAAAACATTCTCAAAAGAACTGGAACTCGGCTAGTCGCAGGACAACAAGACGTTCCTGCTGGAATGGGTAGAGCAACAAACCAAATGGAAACAGCCAGAAAGATGGCGGATTATGGATTAGCCAATGCTGACAATTGGCCTAGTGCTGCTAATACAATTACAGGAAGAGATGGTCTTATTACAAAAGTAACTCGCAGAGCCGTAGGAAAAGCAGATGATGTTGTTATTGACGGTTGGTTAGACATGTCAGATGATCTCTTAATCAATTCACCCGAGATTGGTGCTTCCAAACAAAAAGGAGTAAAGGCATTCTTTAAAAACTTACTAATGAAAACAACTGGTGGAAGTAAAGGAAGTCTCAATCCTAAAGCAGATCCTACGGATGTTTTTGAGGCTATCCAGATTCTTGAAGGTAAGGCCGCAAGCATTAAAGGAGGAAGACCTTCTTGGAGTCTAACCACAGAAGACAAAGCAATGATGGAGGTTTATCATTTAATGGCCGATGAGCTAAAAGATAGACTCTTTATAGAATCAGGAGCTAATAACCAAATAATATCGTCTCTTTCAAGGGCTGACATTGCTAAACTAAAATCGATCTCTCCTAACCTATATGATGACGTTGCTGCCGCCAAAACAGTCAGTCAATTAAGAAACGTTGCTAAACCTTTTGTAGATGCCCATAAGCTCTTCAAAGAAGGAATAGCTACTGGTAGTTCACCGTTTTATCAACTAGGTGGGGGTAAGCCAAAAGGTCTCGGTAAGCTCGCTGGAGGGTTTGCCAGAGGGCTTCCTTTTGCTGAATCAATCCTTGAAAGTAAACCTGTCACTTCAGGGGCTGGACAAGCACTCAGGAATATTGGTAGTTCGTCTTTCGCGTCCGTCCCAGGTAAGATTTCTGGTGCGGTTACATCGGGAGCTTCAAAAGCGGCTGGTGCTTTGGGAAGGGGCACAAAAGGAGCAGCCATTCTACCTTCGTTAATAATGGCAGCACAACAACAACTTAGAAAACGTTAATATGGCAATGTGGCAAGATATATCAGATTTATTTAGATCGGGGGCTAAGAGGTCTATTGGTTTTTTGACCAACGATCCTAGTTTTGATGAACCCGTAGCCGCTCAGAAAAACACTCAGGCAACCTTAGAAGGGAAAGTAATTGAACAAGGCAAACAAGACTTGAGAGATTTTGTTCAACGACAAGGACGCAGTCAACCTTTTCAAAAAAGTGGAGGAGCAGCCGCGTCTCTGGGACAACGAGTGGCGTCTATTCCAGAGTTCTTGAGAGTTTTGGGAAAAGGAATCCCCCATCAAGTTCCTTATTCAGACAAGCCAGAACAGAGATTTATAGGAGAGGAGAAATTGCTTCCTTTTAAAAGTGATCCCAACAAATTCGCTGTCAGACCTAATGAAACGATTTTGGAAAGTATTGCTGCTCTTATGTCACAGGGGTTGGATCAATTTATGAGTCCTGCAATGGCCACCAAACAAAGAGCCAGGATAATTAAGGATTTATTCAAAGAGGAAGTAACAGGACCTATATTCCAAAATTTAAGAGAAAGTCCCGAAGCTGAAATGCTTAGGAAGTTCGAGCAAACAACTGAGTCTACGAAAAAAAGAAGGAGTTTGGTTCCTGAAGTTAAAGCAGCCAGTACAGAACAAGCTCCAGAGGTCCCAGATCAACCTGGTTGGATGTCGAACAAGGCTGCAATAAGGGCGTTGGAGACTGGAGAGAAAATTGTAGACTCACCAGTGGGAGAATTCTTGAATCAAACACAACACCCAATGGGAGCAATATTCTCTAATTTAAGTCCAGAGGAAAAGGAGCTATTCACCCAATCCAGGAAAAAGAAACTTACAGAACTCACGTCGGCAGAACGCAAGGTGGAGGCGAAGGTGTCTCGAAACATTCCCAAGATTGGCTTAACATCCCCACAAACAGTAGGACTAACAAGTGTCCCTTTATTTAAGGGAGACAAGGGGTTTAAGCTTCCAAGTAAGATAACGAAAGAGACAGTGACTAAGATAGGTAAAACGGGTAGGCCTTTATATGAACATCTCGTTGAAAGAGCAACATTTGACCAAAATCCAGCATTATTAAAGAAGATCATTGACGTCATGCCTAATGTCGCAATGAAACCTCACTATGCTAGGTATTTAATTAACATGCTAGCCAATTAATATGACAACAACTAACGGAAAACTACTAGAGAGAGTCGCAAAACTTGAACAACGTGTGGAAAGTGAGCTCGCAAACATAAAGAAAAGCATAGATGATATTAAGGATAACCACCTTCACACACTACAATCAGACGTAAGCGACTTGAAAATTAAGCTAAATACCCTTACAGTGAAAGTATCAGCTATTGTCGCCATAGCAACAGTTACAGTGAACATTGTTTTAGAAGTGGTATTTAGGTTTCTAATCAAATGAGTTTAAATAAAAAATGGGTTGGGAGCCACCCCAACAACTACATGGTTGGTAGGAATGGTCGAACCATTTCCTTTATTGTTCTTCATTGGATAGTTGGTACATTGGAATCCGCAGACTCTACTTTCGCCAACCCCGACAGAATTGCTTCAGCAACTTATGGTGTAGGTGGCGAGCAAGTTCATCAGTATGTTAAAGAGGAAGACACTTCATACGCCAACGGCAACTGGGAAAAGAATTTAACTTCAATATCCATTGAACACGAAGGTGGACAATTACTTGCTGACGGCAAAACAAGAATGAAACCTTCCGACAAAACACATGAGACGAGTATTAAATTGGTAACCGAGCTTTGCAAGAAATATGGTATCCCAGCAGACAAAGATCACATACTTAAACACAGTGATGTAGGAGACAAACCAACACAATGTCCTGGGACATTAGACATAAACAAAATCATTAGAGAAGTAAAAAAGAATCTAGGTGAACAAACAACATCTCCAGTAAGACAATTGATCACTGATATACTTTTAGCCCTTAAGGGAGAGACCAGTGAAAACGAGATAGATGCTTGGGAAAAGAAATTCACCAACCCCAAAGAAATGATCGAAGAGTTGTTAATGAATGACGGTACTGTCAAAAAAAGATGGATAGAAAGTCCCATGAACGAGGCAATTAAAAATTGTAACGAAAATTGGCAGTCCCAACTAAACACTGCTAACCATAAGATAATCGAAGTACAACAAACAGTATCAGAACTGCATGACCGAAAGGTCGAAGACTTTGACTGGCGAGTACTATTAAGACTTACATGGAAGAGGTTTTTAAATAGAGGAGGTGATTAGTATGGCGAGTAAAATTTTACTTAGCAAACAAGGAAGACTAATTAGTGAAGATCTTAAAAAGATTGGGACTGGTGCTCTTATGGCGGGTGTCGGTGCATCACTCTTTTATTTATTGGACGGATTAACGGGTGTTGATTTTGGAGAACAATGGACTCCGATAGTCGTTGCCATTCTAGGAATACTTTCCAACACGGTAAGAAAGGCGGCGTCTGAAACGAATTACAAGTAGGGGGTTGATTTGGGCTTAGTTTGTCTATAGAATGAGACAAATGGATGTATCTGAGCTTTCTTCATCAGAACTAAAACAGGTAAGACTTGACAGACTGAACGAACTCTATAGTGTTCTCACTGACATTTACTCTCTTCAGGGAAATGTTGCTATGAATAGGGCTTATCTCGACGGTGTCCCTGTAACAAAAATTGCTAAATGGTTTGACGTTTCTCCACAAGTTATCCGCAAAGTTCTTAACAAATTTAAGAATACAGATGACTAGTCAAACCGAAGAAGAAATAAAAGAAGAACTCGAAGAAGCTCTTGGTTCTGGAGAAGAAGAGAAAAAAGTTAAACCTACTCCATCCAAGGCTGTTCCTGGTGCAAGTGCTTCAACAAATGTAAGGATGTGGGTCGATGAATATGCTGTTGATTTCACAATGAATGGGAAGACAGACAGAGAAGTTTTTGAAAGGGCTCTTAAGGTAATTGATGCAGCAAAAGAAAGAGGATGGGAACCTTCATGGAAAAACGACACTGTAGTGTCATCACAAACATCTCCGCAGACTGCACCAAGTCAACCAGGGGATGTCCCAACATGTCCAACACACAATAGACCCATGAGATCGTTCGATGGACGTTACGGCCAGTATTACAAGTGCACAGCTAAATTAGATGATGGAACTTGGTGTAATGAGAAGGGTAAAAAATAATGACCTCGTATTGCTCCGTTTCCAAAGGTCAACCAGGTCATGTAGGACATTCTAATCAAAAAACCAAGTAAATATCAAATTAAAGATTGAATAGCGTGGGTGATTGTTGGGCAGGCTTCCATTCACGCTATTGAGTTTTTAATTTAAACTCCCTCAGGAAGAGTGTAGAACTTTAGGTTTCACACCGAGCGTCTTAGACAATTCGGGAGGACATTTTTCATGAGTTTTAATTGTTGACAAGAAAGGCTTTAGTCTCCTAAGATGTACATAATGCATAGTGATAAGTTTCCAGGCTTCCCTCGTGAGTTAGAAAAATCCTATTGGCAATTCCCCACAATAATCAACGGTCACGCACATTCTCTGACTGGTGCTGAGTTTAAAGTATTGTGGTATATTCTCCGCCACACATTTGGATGGCAAAAGACTACAGACAGGCTTTCTTTGTCTCAAATTTGCAACGGTATCAAGAAAAGGAATGGAGAACATTTCGACAAGGGGACTGGTTTGTCAAAACCTTGGGTGATAAAAGCAACAAAGACACTTGAAAGGAAAGGATTCATTAAAGTCAAAAGGTCTAAAGGGAAGTCCAATGAGATCACTTTAATGATCACTGGTAAAGAAAATAAACCAGTTAATAAAGTTAACCAGAACCAGTTAAGAAAGTTAACCAGAACTGGTAAAGAAAGTTTACATACAATAGATATTACCAATAGAATACCAATAAAAGATTCCGACATTGCTCCGAAAAGCAAGTCGGGCTCTTGTCCTAATAAACAAGAAACTCATAAAGGATGTATAGAGTTTATTGATTCTTTTGCAGAAAGCCGTGGTGTTAAATTTGCTAACTATCCTAAACAGATAAATGGTTTACATAAGTTATTAAGAGCTGGTTATACGTTTAGCCAAATAAACAAACAGATTGACGTTATGGAGAAGAAGAAGTTCTGGATGAGTAATGGTTTCGATTTAATGAACGTTGTAAATGAAATAGGAAAGGGAAGTTATGGCTAGAAGGAAAACGGTTGAAGAGAAACCCAAGAAACAAGTTCCGACCATTTCTAAGAAAGAATTTGCTCAAAAGTGTGATACATGGGATCTATACTACGAGAAAGCACGTGATACTAAGGCTGCAAAAAGATTCAGAGCACAAATGGAAGCGTGGAAAAAGGGAAACTTTGTCCTTGTCCAGCAGTTTGCCGATAAAGCACGAGAACAGACGGAGAACCAAGAGTGGGAGTTAGAGGTTCCGCCGTTTAAAGATCCACGTGCACAAATAAGGAGAGGGGAGATTGAAATAGAAATAGATATCATTTCTTATGCTAAGGATGTGTTTAGTACGAATTAAATGCCACAAATAAAAGAAAAATTAAAGGCGGTTGTTGTAGAAAGAGATTCCACAATCACGGAAAAGAATTCCGCAAAAGAATCTCACGCTATAAATTTATTGGTTCGCTTATTGGATAAAGCAGAAATATTTCAATACGAGGAAAGAGTGAGAATCATTGCAATAATTGAAACCCTATTAGATAAATCGCCGAATAAGCCGAGTAAATGGAAATAGTTAATAACTCACACGGATGGTATGAAACATTAATCGACGAGTGTAGACAAATCCTCACCGAGCATGTATTCCTTTCCAACTGGACTCTCATCGAAGGTTATTGGTCTTTGGGGCGGAGAATAGACAAAGACAAACATCGATTAAAACGTCACGCCGTGACGCGAATTGCAAAGGATATGGGCAAAAGCAGACGAACAATTGAAAGAGCTGTTCAGTTTTACAAAAAGTATCCCGACCTTAATTTGTTACCAGAAGGTAAAAATACTTCATGGCACAGGATAGTAAACAAGTATCTTCCAGAAACATCAGGCAAGACCGAAAAGAAAGAGAAAAAGGTAAAATGTCCCAACTGTTCCTTTGAATTCAGCCCCCTGTTGACACACGAGTAGAGTAATGATATTTTAGGTAAGTTACCTGTTTGGGCATGAAAGAACGTTTGAACCAATGTTGCTTAAAAACTTCTACAGAGGCTTTGCTGCATCCATGTTGGCCGCTAAAGTGGGTGATCAATAACCCCCCATTGACACAAGTGGTTATTAATAATAATATTATCTCAATGAGCGCATTTTCAGTACCACTAGGGACAACTTTCTTCAATAGAGTCCAGGCTCTTTTTTATAGGGCAATCAACTGTAATCACGATGGGCAATTCCATCTCGACGTGGGAGACGAAGATCATATTTATTTTTATTGCTTTCGCTGCTTAAGGAGAACAAACTAATGGACACAATACAAGAATTACAAAGAGCAGCCATGGAAAGTGCAACCAGGGCCATTGTAGAAATGATCGACAAACACTTAGCGACGGTGAAGTTTAAAGGAAAGAAAGACAAGGTTTATGAGAAAGGATACAAGGATGGGTTGAAGGAATTAAGGGAAATACTGGAAAGTTATCTGAAAGGAAAATCAAACGGAAATGGCAAGCGTAATTAATATAAAAAAAATCAACTTGGTCTACGAAGACGGTAGTGAAGCAACGCTCACAGGAGAGAGTGCCACGTCTGCTGCTAAGGCTATGTTTTCTGGAACCCAGACATTTAATCAAGACGATTGGGAGCTTAGGGGTGGTGTTCCCAAAAAGAAGGGTTTATTGAGAAAGATACTTAATTTTATAAAAGAATAATATGTTAAAAGGAATTATTTTAGTACTCATAGGTTTCATTTCGTACTCAGCAGTGATGTTCATTTATTCTGAGGGTTTCAAAAAAGGTGGCCAGGTTCAAAAGAAAGAAAGTAGACAAAGATGCCGAAAGAATTTAAGTAAACGAAGACAAGCAAAAAAAATTAGACGTAGGAAAGGCGGTGATAAGTAATGGAAAATTTAACAGACGGAGAGAAAAAGAAACTATTCGGAATAGTTAAACTAGGTTTCCTCTCTTTTATCGCATTAATCATCCTTTTCCTTGCTGTTGAAACAGTCGAAGCTGGAACAGTGAAAGTTGTTACAAGATGGGGAAGAGTTACAGGTAGAGTCCTTGAACCAGGAGTTCATTTTTTGTGGCCTTTCGCTGAAAGAAGTCTTGAATATGACACCAAGAAAGTTATTTATGAGACAACCACAGAAGTTAAACAAGAAGGTTCAGACGCTGACTACAAGGACTTTCCAGTTGATACCAACACCGAAGATGGTCAACAAGTAGATATTTTCTACACAGTTCGATTCTCTACCGATCCTACGAAAGCAGGATGGATCGCACAAAACATTGGATCTCAGGGTGCAGTAGTTGAAAAGATTGTTAAAACTGAATCAAGAATCTGGGCTAGGAATATACCTAGAAGGTTTGATGCAGAAGATCTTTACAGTGGAAATGGTTCACAAGAAGTACAAGATCAAATTTTCACCTCTTTGAGTACAACCTTTAGTGAGAATGGTTTGATACTAGACTCAGTTGGTATTCGAGAAATCAAATTCACCAATGAATATGTAGCTGCAATCGAAGCTAAACAGTTAGAAGCAGTTAAGGTTAAAACCGCTGAGAACATAGCTGAAAGAGCCGTGTTCGAGAAAGAAGCTAGAATAACTCAAGCAGAAGGTCAAGCTAGGGAGCAAGAACTTCAGAAGACATCAATTTCTAGTGAATTACTTGAGAAAATGTGGATCGAGAAGTGGAATGGAAATCTACCCAACTACATGATGGGAGATAGCCAAGCATTGATTCAATTGCCTCAACAGTAGTTTTTATACCCAGCCCTTCTATTATGAGATGGGTTGGACTATGAAAATTAAAGAATTAACAATCAGAAAAGCATCTGGTTACAAAAGGACCCTAAAAGATGCCGCAGGAAACTATGACAGTACTAGTGGCGAGGCAGATGTGTCATTAACTGTGATGAGCGAGGATGGGGAAATAGATGCAACCGAAGTCATAGAGAGAGTTAAGAAACTAGTCAAAGAAACACTAGATCCTGACCCAGCTTGGATGAGGAAAGAGAAGAAGGAAGAATCGAAAGACTTACCTTTTTAATTCTGCTACATTTATGTTAGTGGAAAAGTCTGAGTTTACAACAACTGGATTGACGGACGGAGAAGTAAAAGCTCCCGAGGCAGCAATGTTTAGGAAAATGATGACTGGTGAATATCCTGGCCAAAAGCGGATAGCAGTGAAGTTGATCGAAGAACCTGTACGTGATACAAATAGTAAATGGTCAGAGGTTCTAAAAAGAAAAATAAAGTCACTACTAAACAAGCTAAGAAAAAGGCGTGGACCATATTCAGCAAGTACGTAAGGACAAGAGACGCATTAAAAACCACTGGGGATTTGTATTCTGCAAAATGCGTTACATGTAACAGATTATATCCAACAACAGGCGTCGGAACTATGCAGGCAGGACACTTTATCGGAGGCAGAAACAATTCAATACTTTACGACGAAAGAGGAGTACACGCACAATGCTACGGATGTAATGTGGGAAAGAAAGGGAATATTGTTAAATACTACAAGTTTATGTTAAAGGAATACGGCCAAGAAGTGATAGATGATCTAGAACACTTGTCTGGTCAAGTAAAACAAATGAAAGCATTTGAACACCTAGAAGTATTTGAGAAATACAAAAAGAAATTCGAAGAGTTAACTGGAGGTGGTAACGATGACTAATAGCCCAATGATTGGTAGATTAATGAAGCTAGATTCCCTTAAGCGTTGTGATTTAGAAGGCTGTACCACTGGACCAGTCAAGTCTGGATACAGAATAAATAGCCCAGGTTTTGCAGGATTCTTTTGTGGCGCAGTACACGCTAGAGTTGCACATGGCAACATGGAAGCTCTCAAAAAAGAGCACAACTTAAAAATAGAATAATGGCGACTAAATTAGTAAATCCAAGAGGAAGAACGATTGTGGTAGAGGATACCTCTGTTTCGTCGCTGCTTAAAAGAGGTTTTGTTTTCCCCCCAGAAGATCAAAAGGGTATGCGATATTCGCAAGTTCACGACAAAGGCGCAGATAATGCTAGACCTTACAGAAAGGAGAAGCAACCAGCCAAATTAACAATTGAACGACTTGGAGACGTGTTGCCAGTAGATACGATATGATTTGGAGGACAAAAAACGAACTATCGAAACCAGTGAGTGTTAAGTATTGTGGTCCGTTTCTTGACTTTACAGGATATGGAGAAGCTAATAGAAACGCCATCATGGCACTTCACACAGTAGGAGTAGAAGTAACCACAGAAAAAGTAGAATATGCTTCAGGAAATGCAGACTTCGGAGAAGCAGCCGAATTAGCACAAAGACTAGAAGGAAGACCAATAAAATACGACATCAAGATTGTCCATGTGCCCTCAGATGGATACATGAAGTTTCTCGAACCAGCCAAGTATCACATAGGACATTTGTTTTGGGAAACGGATAGTATTTCAAAAACATGGGTGTGGAATTGTAACTTAATGGATGAGATATGGACTGGCGGCCAAATACATAAAGAGAACTTCAGAAGAGCGGGAGTCAAGGTTCCGATACACGTTTTCCCACAGGCAATTGATAATGTAATTCAAGTACAGAAGCCATTCCGAGTCACAGACCATAAGGGATACATGTTTTATTCCATATTCCAGTGGATAGAGAGAAAGAATCCTAAAGCTTTATTGAAGGCTTACTGGGAAGAGTTTCAAGGAGAAGACAATGTTTCGCTGTTGCTTAAGGTTTACAGATTTGGTTTCGATAAGAGCGAAAGAGAGCAAATTAGAAAAGACATCAATGATTGGAAAGAAGAGTTTGGCCATAAACACTTCCCTAAAATATTCTTGTTCTTTGATTTAGTAGATAAATCAGATATGTTTAGGATTCACTATACTGGTGATTGTTTTGTTTCAGCACATAGGGGAGAAGGTTGGGGAATCCCTCAAGCAGAAGCAGCCGTTATTGGAAATCCAATAATCTCAACTGGGTTGGGAGGAGTACATGAATGGTTTGAAGACGAGAAGTCGGCATTCTTAACTAAGTGGAAAAGAACCAAAGTGAAGAATATGGACTTTGCCCCATGGTACGAAAAAAACCAGCATTGGGCGGAAGTAGATCACGCAGACCTTAAAAAAAGAATGAGGTTTGTTTTTGACAATCCAGAAGAAGCAAAAAAGGTCGGAAACATGGCCAAAGATGTAGCATACAACAAGCTATCATATAAGGCAGTCGGTGAAGCAATGAGAGACAGGCTGGTTGATATACAAAGATTAATAAAATGAGAAACGAAATAAAAGTAGAAGTAGCAGGGGAAACTGGATATGAGGCGGGTATTAAGTTTTATGGAAGAAGAATAGCGGAATTAAATACAGAAGGAGTTACTGGAATGACATTCGAAAATCTTTTAATTGAAGAGGAGCGAGAAACAGCTGTACTTAAATTGGCACAACTCGAAAGAAGAAAGGGGCTGGGTTTTATTAAATGAAAATACTGTATTTATCGTGCCACAGCGTCCTAGAATTTGATGAAGTTTCCTTGTTAACAGAACTCGGCCATGAGGTTTTCTCCTGCGGCGCATACAGCAACCCTCTTTTGGGGGGAGACAATAGACGTGGACCCATTAAGGGAGCCAAGTTCCATGACACACTTTTTAGTACCTACATGCAATGTTCCAAGGAGAAGCTTCATCCCGATTTGGTTGCCTGGGCCGATGTAGTTATTTCCATGCATAATTCAAAAATACCTCTTCAAAAAACAGAACAGCCTTGGATTACTGGAAATTGGCCCTTACTTAAAAACAAGCGAACCATATGGAGATCGATAGGGCAATCCATCCAGTTAATCGAAGAAGAGCTCCAGTTCTACAAAGACCAAGGACTGCAAATAGTTAGATATTCTCCTAAAGAAAATACAATCCCTTCTTACGCAGGGGACGACGCCATTATCAGATTCTACAAAGATCCAGACGAGTACAAAGACTGGAATGGTAAAAAGGAAATAGTTTTAAATTTCAGCCAGTCATTAAAACAAAGGGGAGATCATTGTGGTTACGATGTATTCATGAAAGCCACGGATGGTTTTAATAGAAAAGTATATGGTCCAGGGAATTCAGATTTGGGAGATTTGTGGGGTGGGGTAGTCGATCAAGATGGACAGAAAAAGTTATATCGAGATAGTAGGGTTTATTTTTACAATGGAACCGCACCAGCTTCTTACACATTAAGTCTAATAGAAGCTATGATGACAGGTATCCCCGTGGTTGCAGCAGGCCCAGCATTCACCCAAGGTCTGTACAATCAAGACACCAATGAAATAGAAGACATAATCCAAAACGGTGTAAATGGATTTGTAAGTAATGACACAGAGGAACTTAAAAAGTATATTGAATTAATGATGAATAGCAAAGAAGACGCCAAGAGAATAGGAGATGCAGGTCGAATAACAGCTAAAGCGATGTTCGGAAAAGACGCAATACGTCAACAATGGGAAGGATTTTTAAACAATGGATGATTTTCTCACACCCAATAACTGGTTTAAAGAAAAGTTCCGTGATAAATCAGGAGAGCGTTACCACACGTTTAAAGCAGGACTCAATCTTTATTTACAGAGACGGGGGGAAATTGCCGTGGAAACAGGAACTCAAAGTAAGTCAGAAGACTGGGAATCAGGATGCAGCACTACATTAATAGGATCAGTCACTGATACATGCGGAAGCACTCTGTATACAGTAGATAATGTTAAAAACAACCTCGGAGAATCAAAAAAGGTAACACAAGAATATGGTAAAAGCATAAAATACATGTTGACTGACTCGGTTGAGTTCCTGGGCAAGTTCGATAAACGAATAGATTTCCTATATCTTGACAGTTGGGAACTCCCCAAAGAAGAACTCGATCTAGAAATCTACAAAAAGGAAATGGTTAGATACCAAAGACATTGTTTGAAAGAAATAGAAACAGCTTGGCCTCGACTACACAAAGACTCAATAGTATTATTTGACGACTATGACTTACCGTCAGAAAGTGTGCCCAAGCTAGCGGTAGATTGGCTGAGAGCGATGGGATGGAAAATAGTACTCTCAGGCCAACAGTGCTTAATGATATCAAGATGAACCCAACACAAGAAATAATTACAAAAGGTGGATTAACCCTTCAACCTGAGTTCCAAAACGCCAAATATCTAATGTACGATGAAGGTGGGATAGAAGCGGAATGTGGTGAGTTTCTTTATGGTTTAATCAGACTTCTCAAACCAGAAAGAATTTTAGAAACGGGAACAAGGAAAGGAATAGCTTCAGCATATATGGGGCTGGGTTTAAAGAAAAATGGAATTGGAGAGTTGGACACAATAGAGTTTGCCCCCGAACATTGGCCCGTTGCCAAGGACTTGTGGAAGAAGCTAGAGATAGACAGTCTAATAACACTTCATGAGAAAAAAGTAGAAGACTTTGATCCAGAACCCAACTTTAAAGGGTCTGATTTGTCGAGTAGTGATTATATGGAGAAAGAGAGAAGAAAGTATGATGTTGCTTTTCTTGACACAGAGCCAGATTTGAGATTCAAGGAACTTGTAAGATTCTTTCCTTATGTGAAGCATGGTGGATTTATAATCATTCACGACTTACACAGCCACATGTCACAAACCAAAGCTCCAGGTCAACCCTTTGCGTGGCCGTTTGGCAAACTCCCCAAAAAAATAGTAGACTGGGTAAAGGATGGGGAATTGAGACCATTTCATTTCGAGACACAGAGGGGAATGACGTGTTTTTACAAGAGTAGACCAGGAGATTTCAAATGGAAATAAAAGATCAAACAAATATATGAAGATTTTAGTAACAGGTGGAGCAGGGTTTATTGGGACCAATGTTTGTCTGGAAGCGATAAGTCGAGGACATGAAGTGGCTTCCTTTGACAACCTCGTGCGCCCATTAACTGAAGAAAACATTTCAGTATTAAAAGAAGCTGGCGTGATTATTGTTAACGGTGATATCAGAAACGAGGTAGACTTCGCTAAGTTTCCCTGGGTCCCTGACGGAATTGTCCACTTAGCTGGTCAGTGTGGTATCCCATATGCACATGTTTCCCCAAGATATGATTTCCAAGTTAACGCTCTGGGTGTTATCAATATTCTCGAATACTCACGTTTAAACGGAAAGATCCCCGTAGCGTTTGCTTCTTCTAATAAGGTCTACACAAACATAACTAACTCATATCCCATAGAGGAAGGGAAAACACGTTACACCTGGAAAGAGATTGAGTCCTTAGATGAAAACACACCGATAGATGCTTTTGGCAAATATGCTCGCTCACTATACGGGACCTCTAAAGTATCAGGAGACTTATATTGTCAGGAATACTGGCAGGCTTTTGGAGTACCAACTGTCATTAACAGAATGAGTTGTATATATGGCCTGTATCAAAAAGGTATCGAGGATCAAGGATGGGTAGATTGGATGGCAAGACAAGTAGCACTCAAGGATGGAAAGATCAACATATTCGGAACTGGTAAGCAAGTAAGAGACATGCTTTTTGGAACAGATGTAGCCAAACTATACATAGACGAGATTGAAAACATTGATAAGGTAGCTGGTCAGACTTACAATATCGGCGGTGGGATCAATAACACACTTTCCTTACTAGAGGCGATAGATATTATCGAAGAAGAAACAGGGAAGAAAGCTGAACTTAATTTCACGGACAAACGTCACGGTGACCAGGATATTTGGATCTCTAATATCTCCAAGATCAAGCAAGACTTGGGATGGGAGCCTAGGGTGACTCCAAAGGAAGGAATCAAGTTAATGATAAAGGAGATGATAAGTTGACACGTGCAGTCGTCGTCTGTTTTCACAAGTATCAACCCTATGGCGGGGAATATTACGAACCTATCCTAGATTTCTTTATTAAGACTATGGAGAAGTACAAGGATGAGTACGACCATGTCTATTTTCTGGACAGTAATTGGAACATAGACCCAAGCAAACTCAAAGACTTAAATGCAACCATTATCAGGATAGATCCTTCAACACGTTACTATGACGCTTACAAAGAAGCCCTTCCTCAAATAAAAGAAGATTTAGTTTTGTTTATGGATAACGACACGGTGGTTTATAAGGAAGATGTGATTAGGGATACATTTGGAAAACTTGAACACTATGGTGTTGTTTCGATTATTGATGAGATCGGAGATTACAAGACTGATCTACTGTCATCTGGAAACAAGTTTTGTCCTTACTGGTTCGCCACAAGAAAAAAACTACTCATGAAATACTTAGATGTAGATTGGGGATCTCACATGCCTCACAGTGAAACCTTAGGACACTTAACAGAAGCTATGTTGAACGACGGAATCAGAGTTCTGGAATGGTGGGAAGATAAATCCAGTCTGCATATTGATGGTACAGAAGGTTATCCGACTAATGCTGGTAAAGGAAAGAATCTTGGTTACTACCACATCAGAGCTGGCAGTGTCCCAGCTCTACTGCTGGCCTACAAAGACCACGACACAGAGAAGTATGATGAGTATCTCAAAAACCAACCAAAGAATGAGTATCTTAGACAAATGGCTTGGTTCTGGTACATAACGGATAATACACATGTCTTGGGAAAGATCATAGAACTGGTTGAAGACTTAGAGTTAGGTTCGGGGGAGTTTGGTGACTATACTTACAAATTTAGAGACTATCACGGCCTATGAAAAATTTAACTTGTAAAACTTGTAATAAACAATACCAGGTTCATAATTATCGAGCAAAAATTTCTTCTTATTGTTCTGTTAAATGTAAGGGAGTGGGGTTTAGGGGGGTTATTCCGAGTTCAGCTTTCAAAAAAGGTAGCACTCCCTGGAACAAAGGCAAGAAGGGGGTTCAGATTATGTCGGAGAAAACCAAAAAGAAGCTATCAATTTCTATCAGAAAAGCTTATGAAAATCCAGAGTTAAGGAAAAGGCTCAGTGAGATGCATAAAGGAGAAAAAAGTTACTTGTGGAAGGGTGGAATTACGACTGAAAACCAAATGCAGAGGGTTGTTTTCCGAAACAAAATGAGAAAACAGGTAATGGAGCGAGATGATTATACTTGCCAGATGTGTGATAAACGAGGCGGGGTGCTGCACGTTGACCACATCCAATCTTGGTCGGAATACGTGGAGTTGAGGTTTAGTATGGACAATTGTCGTACACTTTGTGAAGATTGCCATTACTTCGTCACTTGGGGAAAACGTAAGCCTGCTGGAATGAAGACCTGGGGAAGAAACACGCGATCAAAGGAGGTGTCTCGTGCGTAAAACCCTAGGAGAACTAATAGATGAACTAACAATAACCAACCTTAAGATTTTCATGTTGGTAGATAAAGTCCAAGACGACAGCCACACTCGTGAAGATTCTAAGAAGATACAAGACCTTAATCTTTACAGATCCAAACTAAAGAACGCCATCAATGCAGGGCTAGATCAACAACAGGAGGTAAAGCTGTGAGTAGAGCAGTATTTGTCAGCGCTTGTGGAGATCCCTTTATTCTCATGATGGCACATAAGCTTTTTAAAGAGAACTTCTATGACGAGGTAGATAAGTTTTACATTAACCTAAACAACAACGCTAACGTTCCATCTGACGCAATCTCTGAAGTCTTGGCAAGACTATCTCAAGATCCCAAGGTTCATATAATCTACCACCCTGAAGGAATCGGTAACGGTATGCCAATTACTGAAATGACCCTAATAGCGAAAGAGGAACTGGTAATGCTTTTAGAGGATGATGGTTTTATCTTCACATCAGGGATAGTTGATGAGTGTTTTAAAAGAATAGAGTCAGGTGAAGTGGACGCTGTGGGATCTGAAAGATTCTCTTGTGGTCCTGAAATAGGAGAAGCTCTTAAAAAGAAATATAATTTAGATTACTCAGGTTATGGAGATGTAGGACCCAACTACTGGCCCAACTTCTTTTTCTGTAAACGTCAGGATTTGCTAGATACTGACATGAACTTCGCCAGTCAGTCATTCCCTCCTGAGTCTCACTGGAAAGAACTAGACCACACTTTTAAAGAACAAAACTACGCCGACACTTTTGGTTGGGCAACTATGCAAATGCTACACAAAGGAGTGAGGTTTGGGTCAGTCCCACAAAACCACGCTTCACCTTATGAGATTTCTGATAAAAGAGCTAAGTTGCTTAACTGGATAGGAGAACCAATGAAATGGATTCATGGAGGTTCTCTTTCAGCAAGTTGGGGAGGATACTTAGAAGAAGCCACGCCAGACGTTTCAATAGAGATAGCGGTTTATGAAATGGAAACAAGATGTGCCTTCTGGAGGATATGTGCTGATGTGGTAGAGGGCTTTGATGACTTTAAAGATAAGTACAAAAAAGGTATTGATGGTCTAGTACAAAGGGCAGGATTATCAGAGGAAAGGATCAAAGAGAAATACGACTTATATAAAGGATTACTAAAAATATGAATAAAATAGATATTGTTTCACAGATTTGCGTATATAATGACTATCCAATTTACAGGCAGTTGTTAACTAAATACAGACCCTTTTTTAATAAGATTATTTTGTATCCTTCCCGCCACCATGGGGTAATAGATATGGAAGAGTTTCTGAAGAAGACGTTTCCAGAGACATGGGTGGAAGATCAGAACATCGACTGGACCACTCCTGGAATAGACTGGAGACAGGTAGAGACAGAACCTTGTCTTGAACTCTCTGACTCTGAATGGATACTCTTTATGGAACAAGACTTCTTTGTAGATGACTGGCCCAAGCTATGGCTCGATGTAGATAAAGCGATGGAAATTTCGGACATGATAGGTTGGTGGAATGACACTACCCTACCTTATGTGCATCCTTGCTTCTTGTTGATTAAGCGTGAGTTACTAGACAAAACCAAGAAAGATTTCAGAGCACACCCAGAGATACACGGTTGTGATCACTTCGCTTTGATAACAAGAGACGCTCAAGAGTTAGGAGCCAAGATAACTAAACTACAAGATATTGGTTACGTTAATTGGGAGAACGCATTCCACATGGGAGGTTTAACATATCCTTACCAGAACTGGAAAGGCGACGGGACTGACGAATTTGGTGTAGCAAGTCCAGAAGCCTTTATGATCTACAATCACTACAGTGGACTCGCACCAGTAGAACAGTCTAAACTATACTTAGAGCTATCGGTTGAGATTGGCGAGAGGCTTAGAAAACTCTTCCCCGTCCTCAAACTAGAAGACAATAGGTGGACGAAATTCTTTAAACTATGATAAAACCAGCAGTAATATAATTATGCGGCCAGATCTAATAACACCATGGCCTATCCACGTTGACTATCCTTTGTGGCGGCAACAACTTAAAAAGATTAGAGGACACTTTGATAAAGTAATCATCGTCTTCACTCAAATGAATGCCGAAGGAGATTACCGTGAGTTCATAAAAGATTCTCTAGCTGGAGATGATTGTATTATTGTAGACAGTAACAATCTAAAACCTGGTGAGGATTGGAGAAATGTAGCCACAAATACAGGGTTAGAATACTCACAGTCTGATTGGGTTTTCTTCACAGAGGAAGACTTCTTCATAAACGATATGGATAGGTTCTGGGAACTCGTTAACAGTTTGGTTGACGCAGGAGTTAAGGCTATCGGATATTTCCAATCAGGTGACAGATTCCACCCATGCTGCTTATTTGTAGAGAGAGAAACAATCAACGCAACCCAAAGGGATTTCGGTGTACGTCCTGATGTCTCAGACCACTTTTCAATATTCACCCAAGATCTTCTTAATAATAAAGTTCCTGTTGGTTACATCACAGAGCCAATGAGAATGAGTATCTTTTACCATTTAAACGGCCTCTCTCAAAACATATATTTACTACAGTCAGGTGAAGTTCCTAACTACGACCCACCTAGTTTTAAGAAATACATGGAGGATTGCCTACTAGTAAGCCCTATACATGAAGACTTTATTAAAATGGCTAAGGAGTATCTACATGAGTAGTTTTTGTAGCGTGTGTCAAAACAAAGACGGAGAACCTCTAGAGTTTCCTAGTGTAAAAGAACTTAGCGAGCATCTTAAATCTGGGCACAAACTGGGTAGGCCCAAACCCAAATCAGTAGCACCTAAGACCGATAAAGGAGGGAAAGTCGCAGTCGCTCCTAAGCCAATAGTTCTCAAGTATAAGTACGAAGGAAAGTGTCCCACTTGCCAAAGAGAGGTTGATACCATTAAAGTAGAGATGTCTAAAGACGAACACGTAATGATTGCATTCTGTAATTTCTGTAAGATCCAACCCAAACAAACCAAAGTAAAACCAATTAAATGAAACTAGTAGTAGCATCGAGAAATGGCATAAGCCAAGTAGACACCGAGACTAATATTGTCACTCCGTTCTTTGAAGACTCCCTCCCAGAAGCTTGGGACGCTTACGGTATTAGCTGGAACCACGAAGGACTATTTGTAATCGTCAGAGTTCAGGGAGGTCTAA
>Ga0255047_10000104_pt1 | contig 56402 bp, 68 predicted proteins | sample JV7_2_1_MG_FD_183640 | JGI IMG/M metagenome (GOLD analysis project Ga0255047, IMG submission 183640) | Seawater microbial communities from Jervis Inlet, British Columbia, Canada - JV7_2_1 | ecosystem: Environmental > Aquatic > Marine > Inlet | place: Canada: British Columbia | collected 2016-10-06
ATAGTTCTTCCACCCATGCTTCCTACCCCTTGTCCTTTGCTTTGCCTATGTTCAGGGCACATATATCAATAAACTTATAGAGCTTACCGATCCATACATCGTCTTTAGGTGTTTTAGTCACAGCAGCAATTAAACTACTGGCACTGATTATTGCCATAATAATGGCTAAGAAATTTGCAAATGTCTGCATTCTTTATCTCCTATTATTAAAAAATTATGTTCCAAATATTATTCCAGCCATACCAATTACTAAAGTAATTAGTGTAGCCACTATAAAATGTTCGAGTCGTTTGACTCTGTTGATAACTTCTAACCAACGCTCTGCACAGACAGCTTCATGGCTCTCTATCTTATTGTTGATTGTAGCTACAGTCATCTTCTTCATCTAGCTTCCTAAGTTGTTTCTTCTTCCTCTTCCAACACTTCTTCAGCGACTTCTTTAGAAGCCTCTATAAAAGCATTTTTAAACACGGACATACTGGCAGACACTTGGTCTAGTTGAAATTTAAGACTGGCTTCTTTGTTCCTCAAATCCAGTAATTGTGAATGTAAGTATCTTTGCTCATCGGACAACTCCGATACTTTTTTCTCTTCATCGTCTATAAAAACTACGGCTTCTTCAGTCATGTTTCCTCCTAGTTTGCGGCTATATAAGCATTACCAGTGGTAACGGCTGCAACGTGCGTAGTTTTTTTACTGCTTGCTGCTCCTGCTACGTTTGGCGTATCATCATCACCATCTACAGGTGCGTAAAGCAAGATAGTTGAAAGGTGGTCAACATTACGCTGTACCACTTCATTTATCTCGGCTTGTGTCCATGTGGATGCTGTAACATTATCGTCTGCATCAGTAGTAGCTCCTGCGTATTTTGAATTACTACCATTAGTATTTATGTCTGTTATTAGCGTTACTGAATCAGTTCCTGCTGTTAAGACTTCTGTTACTGTTTGTGCCATTTTTTACTCCTACCCTTCTAAGGTTGTTATACGAGCCGTAAGTGACTCAATTAAAGTTTGTTGTTCTTGGATTGCTTTTACTAAAGGAATTATAAACATTTCACGGGATACTTGTTGCACACCATACTGATCTTCTGACCAACCGCCAAAATCTGAAACACCTGCTGTGTCTAATGCTGCTTTAACTTCTTGAGCAATAAAGTTGTGCATTGTGGCAGTGGTGTTCATTTCATTATCAGCTTCATCTTCTTTATAAAGATGCGCTAATTCAGAGTCTGTAGAATCAAGTTCGTGGTTTGGTTTCCAATTATATTTAACAGTCCTAAGAGAATTAATAAATGACAAACCAAGCGTAGAGTCAGCGATATTTTTCTTTAGTCGTTCATCAGAACTTTGTGACCAACTTGCGTCAGCAGTAAATTGATTAGAAACAATATTACTGGCTTTACCAAATTTAAAGTAATCACCTTGTCCTGTTATAGAAACTCCCAAAGTAATAGAATTTGAACTATCGTGAGCACAATCTGCGTCATAACCTAAGCAAATATTGGAACCTCCAGTTTGTATGTCTTGACCTGCATTAGTACCAACTGCTACATTAAAAGTACCTGAGGTGTTTGCTCCTAAAGCAGAAGTGCCTACTGCTGTATTGTTTGCTGAAGTTGTACTAGCGTCTAATGCGGCTGCACCAACTGCCACGTTTGAATGTCCTGTGGTGTTTGCCAACAGCGCACCACTACCGAGTGCGGTGTTTGATCCGCCTGTAGTGTTTGCTCCACCTGCCTTGCCACCAACAAAAGTATTATCAGACGCTGTTGTTATTGCATCGCCAGCTAGAGAACCTATTATTGTATTATAAGTTCCAGTTGTTGCGACCAATAAAGCATCATTACCAATTGCCACACATGAGTGTCCTGTGGTTAAAGCACCTGCTGCATTATGACCAACTGCGGTGTTGTAATCTGCTGTAGTTGCTGCGTCTAATGCCTGATAACCCATTGCTGTGTTTTCGCCACCTGTGGTGTTTGCCACCATAGAACTTGTACCAACTGCTACATTTTCAGAGCCTGTGGTGTTTGCTGCTAAAGCTGACTTTCCAACTGCAGTGTTGTATGATGCTGTGGTGTTTGCATTAAGAGCATCTACTCCTATAGCCACATTTGTACCGCCCGTAGTGTTTGCTGAAAGCGAAGATTGCCCCATACAAGTGTTTCCTTGCCCTGTTGTATTCGCATCTAGTGCGTTTTGTCCGACTGCGGTGTTCTCTGAGCCTGTGGTGTTTGCTAATAAAGCACTTCTTCCAACTGCTGTGTTGTTTGATGCTGTGGTGTTTGCTGCTAAAGCGCCACCACCTACTGCCGTATTGTTTGCGCCAGTTGTATTAGCTTCCATTGCATCATTACCAATAGCAGTGTTTACGGCACCTGTGGTGTTTGCTGTTAAAGCGTTATATCCTAATGCTGAATTATTTGCTGCAGTTGTATTAGCATCTAAAGCTGCATAACCAACGGCTGTATTTGAAGCACCAGTTGTGTTTGCATACATAGCAGCAGTACCTATAGCAATGTTATAAGAAGCCGTTGTATTTGCTGCTAATGCTTGATCGCCTAAAGCTACATTTGATCCACCTGTAGTATTAGCTGTTAGTGCTGTCGAACCAAGTGCCGTATTTTGTGTGCCTGTGGTGTTTGCTGTTAAGGCTCTATTGCCGACTGCTGTGTTGTTAGCTGCTGTGGTGTTAGCTTGTAATGCTGACACTCCCACCGCAGTATTAGTAGCACCAGTAGTATTAGTGTAAAGTGCTAAATAACCTAGTGCTGTGTTTTCATCTGCTGTGGTGTTTGCATACAATGCTCTTCTGCCTACAGCAACATTAAACTGTCCTTCTGTATTCGCTGTTAAAGCATCGTTGCCAATAGCCACATTATAAGAACCATCTGTTCCTGCTCCTGTTGCATCTAGTGCGCCTTTACCAACTGCTGTGTTTTCTGTACCTGTCGTGTTTGCTGTTAAGGCTTCGTGACCTATTGCTGTGTTACCATCTGCTGTAGTATTAGCGCCTAAAGCACCATTGCCCATTGCAATGTTATCAGCACCTGTTGTATTGGCATCAAGTGTACCTACCCCCACTGCGACATTGCTCGAACCTGTGGTGTTTACCAATAAAGCATCTGCACCGACTGCTGTGTTGCTTGAAGCTGTCGTATTAGCCCCTAGTGCGTTATCTCCGACTGCCGTATTATTTGAGCCTGTGGTGTTAGCATCGGCAGCAGCATAACCTACTGCTGTATTGTCTGTTCCAGAACTGTTCGCGGTTAAAGCTAGTGTTCCAATCGCGGTATTATCAGCAGCCGTTGTTGCTACTAGCAAGGCTCCTGAACCAATCGCTACGTTATTACCGCCCGTGGTTAAAGCACCACCAGCATTATCGCCCATAATCGTGTTATCAGAGCCAGTGGTCACTGCGTCACCCGCACCTGTTCCAACTGCTACATTGTCTGTTCCACTTGTGTTTGCTGTGAGTGCTGCTGTTCCAACTGCCACATTACTACTAGCTGTTGTTACAGTTAATAATGCTGCTGAACCAATGGCTACATTAGAACCACCTGTTGTTATTGCTCCACCTGCGTTATCACCAACTGCTGTATTATCTGAGCCAGTGGTTACTGCATCAAGGGATGCTTCACCTATGGCTACATTATCTGTTCCTGTGGTTATGGCTGTACCTAAGTTACCAGAACCAAGCCCTACATTACCTGTACCGCCTGTCATGTCTAAAACGTCAGTTACAGCAGCACCTACTCCTGCGCCATCGGCTACCACCATCTTAATTCCGCCATTCGGAATAACGACATTGGCACCTGTGCCTTGAGAAATAGTGACTTGATAACCAGCACTATTTTGGATAATCCAAGTTTTATTAACTGTATTCGGTGCCAGAGTTACTGTATTAGTTGCAGTGATTGATCCTGCTAAAGTTAAAGCATAGGCTCTAGCTGCATCTGATGCGCCATCTGCAATAGTAATCGTATGCGAAGTTCCGGTAATTGTTTCTGAACCACTCCCCCATGCTTCTGCTATTAGTTCGAGATTCGTATTGGTAGTTGTACCCCATGTTCCACTGGCATCTCCAGTAGCCATTTCATTCAACCTTAAATCATTTACATATGTACTAGCCATTTCTATTCCTCATTAAAAAAATTATATACCATTAAGCAACCTCACTCCAGTCTGGAGATTGTGTTGTTGAAATTGTCGAATAATTAGGTGTCTGTGAATTATCTACAAGACCCCAAACTAAAACACCACCTAAATTACCTGTTGCATTTACCCCTGTTGGATGGATATTAGCATGTCCAACAGCAGTTATTGAGCCAAGACTTGAAGTTAAAGTGTCAGTAGTAACAGATATAATGTTATTAGTTACTAAACTTAAACTTCCTAAAGCACTAGTTCCAGCTAATCCCGTAGGATAAACATTTGCAGCACCTGTAACTGTTTCATCGCCTTGAGAAACTGTCGATGCTGTTCCGCTAACTCCTGTAACGGCTGTACCATTAGCAATAACTGTGCCGACTGCCCCTGTTCCTGAAAGACCTGTTTCACTAACATTAGCATCACAACTAACCGTTTCAGTACCTAAAGCAGTGGTTCCTGCTAGTCCTGTAACCGAAAGATTAGCAACACCAGTAACCGTAAGCGAACTTACTGCACCAGTGGCTGCCACTCCTGTTTCTGCAACGTTTGCATCACAAGTAATGGTTAAAGAACTTACAGCACCGGTTCCCGCTAAGCCGGTCAGCTCAACAGGGACAGGATTACCCCAAGTGCCAGAATTCCATGTACTCCGACCCCAGCCAGTGATAGCAGCCATTAGCTGCCCTTACGCTATTCTAATAACAGCGTTACTTGCGTCTGCGGTTGGGAAAGATATGGTAAAGCTACCTGCTGTGCTGGTTTTATCGCCACCGAAATCAAAAACTGCAACTGCTGGATCACCAGTAGCTGTGTCGTTGAAAATCATGCAACCTCTTGCCGTAATTGTGCAAGTACCAAAAGTCAAGTCAGCAAAATCAGTAAACGCAGTAGTGCCTGATGTAGTCGGGTCGATTCTGGTTAAAGCTGAGCCTTTTGCAGTGTAGTTTGTTCCTGACGCTTCAGCCGTTGTGGTATAGGCAGTGGTAGCAGCACTCATAGTAGCTGAACTGGTATACAGAGCTAAGTTGAAGGTATTGCCTCCAGAAAGTAAAAAATTATGCTTTGCTTCTAAGAGTTCTTTCTTAAAAGAAGTACACATTGCTTGCGTAATCGCCATTATAGTCTCCTAATAATTTCCGCAAGCTCTTTATGACCTTGCTGTTCTAGTTGATTGCCTATCGTACACATATGGTTTTTTATTGCTTCATGCATATAAAAGACAATTATTTTATAGCACAAATTTTTAAAAGCGTGTGCCTGTGCTTTAATCTGAGCTGGCGCTGTATCACTTACTGAAATAATTTTATCAGTAGCCATCTCAGCTATTTCTTCTGGAGTATGCCCTCTATGATGAGTTGTTTTAACTCCTAAATTTCCTATAGAGATTGTAAATGAATCAGTTTCCATCAATATTTCTCTGGTTCTGGTATTTCTAAAGCTATATCTTTTCTACCTATTATACCTACAGGTTTGCTATTTTGATCAATTTGTAAATCAGACCACTTGCCAACCTTCATACCAGAGCCATTTTGATAAGTAATCTTTGGATCATCTAACCTATGATAACCATACAACTTATCTTTAATATCAATATCAGTATCTAATAAAGATGATTTTGGTGCTATCGACACTTCCATCCCAGAATCTATACACTTAGCTATCCAAAACTCTACACAAGCCCTTCCTGATTCTGCAAAGTGCATATTTGTTTTATATGTAAAATCTACACCAAATATAGAAATGCTACCTACTTTTGCCCACAAAGCATAAGCTATTGCATACGCTATGGTGTTATTAAAGTAAGAACACCCTAAATCTTTTACAATAGATTCTAAAGGATATTCTTCAACAGCAGGAACTCTGCTGTCTAATTCACAAGAATAGATAGGGTAGTCTACAAGCGGTAATGTTCTCCTCATCATGTCAGTCATTCCACCAGCATCGTGTGTGTCTAAAAAACGACTCATTGGATCAAGAATAAAAGCCTTGTCTATATTAGGTAATACACCAATCATTGCATTAATCGCCCATACCTCATCAAACAATACACTGTGTACTTGAGATAAATGAAAATCTATTTGACTCTGACCCATTGCAACAATTGCAATATTTCTATCTTTGTTAGACATTTATTTTTGTTTGACCATCCCTGTATGCATCTTTTCTATTATAACCATTCGCTTCTAAGTTAAGCTTTTGTAAACCCTCTTGAAATCTTTTTTCATAATTAACAAGAATATCAGGCTCTCCTTTCATAAAAAGATATGCCTCACATAAACTTCCATAAAGCAATACTTCAGAAGCATTAGTTCCTAACCATGTTGTTCCTGATGCTGCTGTGGTAATAGACTCAGGCACATAAAAGTAATGTAACTCAACATTAAAATCAGCACTAGGAGTTGGTCCTACAATAAAAGTTGTATCATCAAACTGAGCATAATGCTTAGGAGTTCCTGTTGTTGATGCTAATGGATAAGCTTCCCTAATAAAATTAACATCTGTATTCAAAAGATAGCTGTAATTACTATCACTATCTAAAACTGCTAAAGAATAAGGATATAGATAATCACTAGGAGTAGCTAAATAAGAATTACTAGTTGTTAGATTTCCAGTAACATTTTTTCTAAAATTAGGTAGCTGTACAGTTTTTATTATTCTGTCTTCAGCTTGAGTGATAATGGTTCCCAAATCAGCAACAAATGTTGATTCAGTGTTCTGTGTATAGTCTTGTATCGCTGATTTTAATGTTGTATATGTCCAACTCATGATGTACTCACTGTTAATTTTCCTACTTCACCTTTAATACTAAGACCCATAGTGCTAGAACCAAACTGATCCATACCACCACCTATTGGATCAAACGAATAATAAGATGTAGATGATTTTCTTCCTGTATCAACTCTAGGATTATATAAACCTATAGACTCAGTATGTCTTATTTTACCTAATTGTAATTGTGGTTGATCTTGGTCAAAACACTCACTACAAACACGAAGACCATTTCTTTTCTGATCTTCTATTTCATATTTTAGGGAAGACAATAGATATGTAAACCCACATCGATCACATATGCCATTTGCTTTTTTTCCAACAGCGTAACCCATTTTAGTAAATCATACTGTCTGGAACAAAACGAACTGATGCTTTTTCTCTATCAGCATCACTTACATCTCTCCATAATTCATCATATCTTTGTTTAATCATAGGAACTCTGTTAATAGCTTCTGGCATTTTACAAGCCAAGTTATAAGCTAAAGCATAAGTTAAGCATGGGAGGTATCTAGCAGGAACATCTGTATTATTACTAGCAGTATTGCCTGTGTCCTCTATTCTTTGAATATAATCATATACCAAAGTATAGGTTTCAGCATCATCTGGAGTTGCCCAAAGAACAATATTTATACTACTAGCATCTTTATCTACATAAAATTGTGTAGGTTTAGATTGAGTTAGTTTACTAGCTTGATGTTGGTATTCAGTTCTAGAAGTTCTTGTTAAGGTTTGATCAAATTGACTACTGGTATTCCCAGCATCTGTTCTAATAAAAGCATCAACTATTTCAATAGCACTAGATTCAGCAGCATAACTGCTTGTACCTGCTGTTAATGCTTGAGTGCCTTGTTCAATAGTCCATAAATTTAAACCTTTATTCTGCCATTCTAAAAAGACTAAGTTTAATGCTCTTTTGGCACTACGAAAATCATACCCTGTACGGATTTCTGATCCACACAAGTCATAAGCCTCTTCCATAATATCGCTTAAATCAAGATTAAATGTATATGTACCACTAGTAGCCATTATTATCTATCGACCCCCTCTTCCAGTAGCTCTTTTCTTCGTCATGCCTGTTCTAGCGCCACTTTTAGCCGTAAGACCCCTATCTTTTTTAATACCGATTATATTCTTTCGCATGCTGGCTAAGGTGCCACCTCCAGCGTATCTAGTTCTAGCTCTTTTCTTCGTCATACCTTTTCTAGGTCCACTTTTAGCTGTAAGACCCCTGTCTTTCTTGATGCCGATTATATTCTTTCGCATACTGGCTAAAGTACCACCTCCAGCATAACCAGCGCGACCTGTTTTATCCAGATCACCATCCAATTCATATCTAAATTTTCCCGGACCGCCTTTAGCGTATTCAGTTCTAAGCCTGCCACCTTTTCTATAGCCTCTATCGTCAGCTTTAGTTGGTGTAAATGCTGGTGTTGTAGAAAACCTCGGTATTCCCTTTGGCTTTCCATCTCCCTTTGGTGTTGGCGTTACACCACCTCGACTACCACTTCCTTTGCCTCTATATCTTGCTCCACCGCCTCCAGCATAACCTCTATCGTCAGCTTTAGTTGGTTGAAATGATGGTCCTCCAGATATTATCTTCGGTAGTTTTGGTCCACTTTCTTTAATTTGAGGAACTTTCCAAGGACCAGATACGCGCCTCTTTCCTCGCTTTCGTTTTTTACTTTCACTTAATGCCATAATTACTCCCGACCTGTTTAGGTCTTTTAAATACTAAAAAAAAGCCACTAAAAGTGGCTCTTTTTTCTCTGTTAATCAGAATATACTTTCACCATTTCTAAAATGATGGAATAAGTATCTCCACTGGTGTGACCTATTGTTGTAAATAGAATGTCACCATTTTTACCGCTACCCGCATTATTTGGAATACCACCAAAGTTTTGAAAATCCATATGTCCATTACTACTTTCAGCTAATTGCATCAAAAGAACATTAGCCGTAGCGTTAAGAAACATTTGAACAGACATACCAACGATGGCATGACTCACTCGCATAACTCTCACTTCGGAACAAGCTGTTCCTGATGAGTTATTGCTTAAAGCAGAAACATCTACTTTAGCAACTGCGGATTCGCCAGTGCCATCACTAACATTGGTAAACTTCATAATACAATTTCTTTCACCATCCTCAATAGTCTGGGAAGTTACTGCATCAGCCATAATTTACCCCCTTACTCGAATGGAGTAGCTAGAGTACCATCACCATGAAGAATCGCTTCACAATGCCATACTGCTGCTGAAGTTGCTACTAAACGAATTATTCCGCCTACTAACCAACCCTGTGCTGCTGATCCCAAATCAATGGTATCGTCATCACTGGCATCAGGGATAAAGGTATTAGTATCACCCGCAGTTGCTGGATCAAATAATTGAGCAAAGCCAGAGAATAAATCACTGGAATTGTCTGTATTAATTTGTCCTGCACCTGTAAAGGTTGTACCAACAATAAAGGTATAGTTTAGTCCTGCTGCGGCTGTAGGTAGTGTTACCACTATTCCTGCTGCCCTGTTCAAAGTATAAACTGTGCCTGAATCGGTTGACTCAACACTCTTCGTTGCTGAAGTAATGCTACTAATATTAGAGTAAGCAGAAACATAACCAGTTGTGGTTATATTACCGCTAGAATCAATATCAAGATTTGTTGTAATGGCTCCAGTGCCAGACGCTTTGCTGATTTGTTCAAAGCCATTTTCCGATCTGACTGGTCCATTAAAAGTTGAATTTGCCATAATTAAGTCTCCTTAATAACTCTATCGTCTTGGCGTAGTCTGCTAGGTCAGTCGATAGATAAAATTTATCCTAGATAAAATGATGGGAGTTGAGTGACAAACCCTCCCATCAATGGTTCGATATGATAACTTATCCGATTAGGATGATCCGGGTGAACCGAAGATACCTAGCGGATCAGATACACCAAAGGAGTATCTTTCTCTTGCTTTGTATCTAACATTACCTGTAGTGAAATCACCATCCATGCTTGTTTGCATAGGGGTTCTTTCAAAATGCTTCATGCCGTCAGGAATATCAGTAGTCAAAAAGAATGCATTTGTGTCAGTCAAATAATGATTGACAGAATACCCTTCTGGAATTACTCCATTCGTTTTGATCGCATTAATATCGTTATCAGATGTTCCTACACGATAGCTACTATCAAGTAGTCGTGTGGCAACAAACTGAAGATCGGTAGGAATGACCAATTTTCTTGCACGAGCAGCAATTAATAAACCTCTTTCGTCTGTCCATTTAGAGATTTGTATAATCGCGTCTTCAAGTGATGTTTCATTTAAATCTGCACCTGTACTAGGTCGATTACTGTTTGTGCCACCATTCACCAAGGGGTGAGCAGTGCTAAACAGAGCGACATTATCGCCAGATTTAAATGTGGTACTGAATCCATTGTTAAGTGGATACGCTGCTTTTACCTGTTTTGTGTAAGCCATTGCACGAGCCAAAGCTTTGGTGTATCTAGCAGATAAAGAAACATAGAGGTTATCCTCCATTGCTTCTTCAGTGATAGAAAATCCCATCCCAATAGTTTCGTGTGTATAGCGAGCCACATAAGTTTCTTGCGCTGTATCAAAAGTGATAGCAGAGCCTTCATCCTTAACGGGTGCAGCACCAAATCCTGAAAGTTTTAACTCTTCCTCAAATGATCTATCAGATGATTCCGTGTCATAAATTTCAGCGTGTTCGTTCTCATAAGCCGCATATTCTTCTCCAAAAAGGGCGTTTAAACCCGGAAGAAGTTGTTTTAGCTCATTTGCTCTAGATATAGAAGCCATAGTATATTACCTCTCTAACCTACGCCAGTCGCGTTAAGCAACTGATGACCAGTGTTAAACATTACTAATACATCTGTGTATGCATCACCAACAGCACTATCTGGACCATCGACAAAGTCGATAATCTTGACAGGTAGTGTGTTTGTGGTTGCAACAGTAGATATATCAACCGAGTTTTTGCTGTTACCAATCGCAGTAGAACCAGCAGTTTGCACTACAGCACAGTTTTTACCAAGATCATCTTGGTCGGCTGCGCCATCGCATTGCATTTGCATGATTAGATAAGGATCGATTGCAACAAACGCCACAATATCATCGGCAGCAGTAGATGCTGGAAAATATTGATTAGGCGTGAATTGACCTGTAGTTGGATCAGTATATTGGCATCCCAAGAAAATTCCAATTGGAGTCAAAGCCGTAGTACCACTATCTAGTTGGATAGTAGTATTAGGATTATCATCCCCCATTTTTACAAAATCTCCATAGAATATGGCAGTACCATACGCATTTTTGATTTTATATGACTTTACTTGGTTATTAAATGCACAAGATATTATAGAACCAACTGGTCGCGCTCCGTGAGGAGTAGCTGAAGTTGACATAATTGTCTCCTAAATTTAATTAAAATAAGGCGATATTAAGAATCTCGCCCAAAAGAAGTCCTCGATTTCCTCTCAAAAACAGTCTTTGTAGGCATACGAGGGTCTTGGTCTTTGAAAAAAGCGTTGTCGACAGACTCGATTTGGTCTTTTGACATACGAGCAAAATGTTCATCCCTAGCTTCCGCCATTTCTTTGGGCATTTTACATAAGAGACAGCCACCAATTTCCACATGACCCTTTCGGCTCCATTCAGAATTGTGATCATTCATTACTTGCAGTTCTGGGTGGTCGCTAGAATTAACTGGCTCCCATCCGCTACGAAGTTGTTTGGAGACATTTGGATTATCCACTTGTCCTAACAAACTAGTTCTGATCCATCTGAAAACCCATCCATCTTCTGGATTAGGGTTCGGTAAATTAGTTGGACTCTCCCAACTTGTATATCGTTGTTCTTTCTCACGATTTTCTAAATCTCTAGGATTTTTGTTAATAGAAGTTTCTTCTTCAGAAACAGGTTTACTCTCTTGAACATCCTTGTTTACAGTATTATCACTCATATTAACCTTCCTCTAGTTTTAGATATTGAGCAGCATAAGCTTGTGGACTTATGTTCAGTTGCCTTGCAACTCTTATCTGGTCTTTACTTAACGATACTTTGCGAGGTTTTTTACCATTACTTCTAGTAGTGGGTGCAACCACACTCGCGGGTTGTCTTGAATCAGTCTCTACAACTCCCGTTGCTTGAGGCTGAACTCCAAAAAAATCTGGAAATCTTATTTTCATCTCTTTGTCGATTTTTGCATAATAATCAACAGCATTTGTTGTAGGGTCTGTTCCTTGTCCCCTAACTTCTTGATCTAAATACATTGCATAAGATGTCATTCTTTGATGAACAGGATCAGCATTATTCATAAACCAAGGATTTTTATCTGACCAAGCTTGCATATCTGGGTCAAGCTGTTGTTTCTGTATAGCAGGCTCTTTTATTGGCGGTAAATTTTGTACTGCTTGTCGCATAACCATATTTGCATACTGACCTGATTGCTGTTCTGCTACTGCGGCTTTAGAAATCTTTGCTTGTGCAGCACCTATTGCTTCAGAATCGCCTTCATCATAAGCTTTAGTTAGTTCTTGTTGTGCAGAATGTAATGCCCATTGTGCATTATTTAATGCTTGCTGATTAAGAACATCGCTTCCCTGATTAACAAAACTATTGAGTCTTTGATTTTCTTCCATCAAACCTTTAAGTTGAGCAACAGCTTCCCTTTCTGCTCCCAAAGCTGCTTCTTTTGCTTTTCTTTCTGAATCATATTGATTACGAATATTGTCAATTTCATCACCAACTGATTCTTGTGCCTGCTCTAAAGGTTCGACCTGTAGTCTTTCAACGCTATCTTCTATATTTTCATTAACTAACTCAACTTCTGGAGCTTCAGAAACTACATCATTCGTTATACCAAAGAATTGATCTTGAATCGTTTCTTTACTCTCTTCTGGTTCATTATTTACTATTTCGTTCATGCTCTAACCACTCCTTTAGGGTCTTCAACTACTGCTTCCACAGTGTCATCATTAATGATACGAAATTCTTTTCCATAAAGCTTTAAACGAGTACCTGAATAAGCACGAAAAACAATCCAATCTCCTTTTTTACACCAAGGTCCACTAGGAAATCTTTTTTTATCTTGGTAACAATCATCGCCCATTTTTAAAACATATCCACAAATATTAGCAACTTCTTCTTGATCTAATGTTTGTTGTGCTTTAATGATACCGCCATCAGTCTTTTTATCAGCTTCTGGCATTGCAACTAATATACGCCATCCCATAGGCTCTGGTAATTGACTTTTGTTGCTAGACTCTTCTATTGATTTTATTTTTTCTTGCGCTTGCATTATGAAATAAATTTCAGTTAATCCGCCTTGATGAATTTTTCTACCCAATCCAAGACTTCGCGTTCAGTTAAGGCTAACCCTTCAATAATACCAACCATCTTTTGATAATCTGAGTAATCCTTACATGCACCTGTTGATATATGATCTGCATGATCATTCATCATTTCACGCACTCTTCTTATTAAGAATTCTGAAAGTGATTGCTCTTTGATATCATTCTGACTCACGATCACTATCTTCTGTCATAGATTTTGTGATGTCAACAATTTTTTGAACCTGTTTTATCTCTAGTTCTTTATCTTTTCTAGCACTATCTTGCATATCGCTTGCAATTCGCTGTCCTATGCTTGCACCTGCAATTCGTTCTTGTGATTCGATTCGTTCTTTCTCAAGAGCATCTTTAGCTATAGCTTTCTGTGTTTCGAGTTGAATCTTAGCTTGATCAGTTGTTGCTCTTCTTTGAACATCAGCCTCTTTAATTTCTAATTCTTTTTGTCTAGCTAAGATTAATGGGTCTTGCATTTGTTCTTGTATCCTTTTTTGTTCTATTTCCGCAGCGTGTTTTTGTGTAACTCTTTCCGCAGCCTGAACAACGAGTTTAGATAGTTCTTTCTCTAAGTCATTTGGCAACTCTTCGCCAATTGGTGGAAGTTCAGTACCCAACTCATCTTCAATTTCTTTTCTGTATTGAAATGCTAAATGTTCTCTTACATGGGATTCCATTTCACCATGTATCATTTCTGCTGCTGGACTTTGCTGCAACATTTGTGCAGTTTTCGGGTCTTGTAAAGCAGTCATATGAACAGTAATGTGTGCTTCATGGTCTTGGTATTCAAACGCTTGTGCGCCTTCACCATTAATGATATTCATATTTTCAGTAACTGGGTCTGTTGGCGGCAGATCATCACCCATTGGTATAATTTCATCAGCATCATGTATTCCCAATGTATCAAGCATTTGTCTATGCAGTTCAGGTAAGTTATACATTTCAGGTGATTGCTGTGATAACTGCAATGCAGCTTGATATTGCATAATACGCTGAGACATTGTTGCTGCATTAGGATCAGAGACTGGTAGCACATCTATACGATCATCAAAATCCTCAATCTTAATATCTTGATTAGCATCAACAGTATAAGGATATTCAGGTGATGTGAAGTCTCTAATAACACCAACTAAAATTTCAAATTCTTTTTTCATGGTAGCATGAAGTCTTGCTTGTATAGCTGACATTACTTTCATGCCACGCTCTAATATAGCTAAAGTAGTTCCAACAGGTGCTTGCTGATTCATATCATTAATTTTTAAATCAGAAAGACTCGCAAAACGCCTACCCTCTTCTACAATATTGCCAAGCAATTGATATAAAGTACCAGAAGGTTCTTTATAAGGGAGGAATGTAATATTATCTCTAATCGCACCGCCCGGAACATCAACATCTCTAAACTCACCCGGCATTATAGGTGTGTCATCACCTTTAATTCTAAGCCCTCTAGCCTTTAGACCACCCGGCAAATTAGATAAAGTACCTGCATCGACAAGTTGTCTTAGTAAAGAAGTAGCTGATTTTGCTAAACCACCAATCAAATGAATCAATCCAAAGCCGTAAAAACCAACTCCGGGCAAATATTGGTAATGAACAAAATGCATTCTTCTTAAACGCGCCTCATCATCTTCATAATAATTTCTATAAATACTTAGAATGATTCCGCTTGGATAATCAATAGTAACTACATAAGGTAGCGCTATTCCTTGTTCGTCTTCAAAGTTAACTAAGTCTAGGTCTACCTGCATTTCTAACAGTGTATGGCGATCATCATTACTATAATTCTCGCTTGAACCCGTCATTTCATTGTATTTTTTAGTAATATCATTGATATTTGGAGAAGATTCAGGCAATTCTATATCTCTATAGAACCCATTAACCTGCATCTTGCGAATATCATTACTATTCTTTTTCATTATTTGGGTGGCTCTTGCACAGGTTTGCAAATCACTTGCACCATAACTTACAACAACATCCTCTGCTGGTACAAAAATACCGCAGGGTCTACCCAAATTAGAATCATAATAAACTTTACGAAAAGCTGAACCAGCTAATGGTAAAGAAAAAAGCATCTTTTCTGTTTCTGTACGATACTCAACCATCTCAGTGGTAAGTAAGTAGTTCATATAGTCTTGTACACGACTGGCTTGCTTTTCTTTTTCAGGAGTTGGCTTACCAATAACCTTTGTTTGAACTGGTCCAGATGCTGGAAATATCTCGCCAATGGCTTGAGATTGAAAACGAATTACCGCCTCACTCAACATTGGGTGAAACACACCACAAGCACCAGCCCAAGGAGCAGTACGATCTTCAATCTTTAATCCCATCTGATCTAAACCTTTAATATAGGTTTCTTCCCAATCAGATCGAGATTCTCTATCTGCCTCATATTGAGAAACTAACTCACTGCCTAATGCTTGTAAGTCACCTTCTTCTATAAAATTAACGAGGTTGGCATTAAAATCATTTTCGTCATCAGACATTGAATTGGGATCAAAATCTATAATCATGCCTCCGCCTTCAGTCTCAATAGAGATAGACTCTGGATTTTCAATAGCTAATGCTAAATCATCATCCTCAGTTTCTATCTCAATTTCATCCTCTAGCTCGATCAAACCCTCTACAGGTGTTGCTGGACTTCGTTCTATAGCCAATTGTTTCTCCTAATAATAATCTGCGACTTTTCCATGTTCTAATGGTTCATCTTCTTCATCTGAATACAGTGGTACAAAGCCGCCTTGTCTAAATCTTAACAGAGCTTGCGTGGTGCTATCAACTAAATCATCGTGTTCCATATTAGGAAATCCTGCAAACTCTTCTATTACATCTTCTGCCCATCTAGTCTGTGGACACCATACAATACCGGATGCAAATAAATCAGATACCGCATTCACTCTGGATATCTTATCATTACCCCTGCTTGGAGTATATTCTGAAACCGGAATACCCAGCGCCCTTAATTCAAAAATCAAGGGTTGCCCTGCTGCTTTGGCTTCCACAATAAATGCATCAGGACTATAGGCTTTATATTTTTCTAAAGCCCTACGCTTTAAATCTGGAAACTCCAGCCTTTCTTTATAGGCATCGAGCAGGATTAAGTTTGGAGCAATTTTTCCATCGTCAGCATTCTCACGATAAAAAACTCCCCATGTCGTACAAGCTGAATAGTCAGCACGCTGGGTTTTTAAAAACGCTGTATCCCAACTTTGGATAACAAACTCACACTCAGGAGGCTCTAAACCTTCCCAAGTCTGCCACCACTCACGCTTAATTAGCGCTCCCTCTTCCGAGGTAGGGTCTTGTTGGTACTGAGCCGACCACTTTGATATAGGTAGTTCTGCTCTCAGTGCTTCTAATTCTTCTAAACTCCAATACTCTTCCCACAAGGGTCTACCCGATGGCAGTATTGCAGGGAGTTCCATAACTTCCCATTGGTCTGATCCAGCCCTTTTTAAGCTAGAATTTATAATTTGACCTGTTAAATCTGTCTGATGCCATCTTGTCATAACAATAACAATCGCACCATTAGGCTGTAAACGCTGTCTAGGACCAGATGTATACCATTCAAAAGTCTTTCTAAACACATTAGGGTCAGCACTAGCACCCTCTTGCTCCGAATGCGGATCATCAATAATTAATAGATCAGCACCCTTACCCGTTACTGCACCACCAACACCGATAGCAAAATACTCACCGCCCTTGTTAGTGTTCCACCTACCAGCAGCTTTACTGTCTGCTTGTAGTGATACATCGGGAAATGCAACATTAAAATCCTTGCTATTAACTAAATTACGAACTTTACGACCAAAACCTACAGCAAGTTCGGATGTATGCGCTGTTTGAATTACCTTTTTATCTGGAAAGTTTCCTAAAAACCATGCAGGTAGGTAATGCGATGCAAACTCCGATTTAGTATGTCGAGGCGGCATGTTAATAATAATTCTTTTAAGTTCGCCCTTAGCAACTCTATCAAACATATCAGCCATTCTTTGGTGATGTTCGCCCTCAATAAAGGCACTCCACATTGTTTTAACAAAAGGCATGAACTTATCCTGACACGACTGTCTTACAACTGCTTCCTCTCTTTCATTAAGAAGAGTTAGCAGTTCTTTTTTGTCGTTAGTGGATAAAGTATGTAGTTTGTTTGCAAGATAGCTATTGACTGAACTATTCATAATATATACTTAGTAAGTTTATAAATATACCAAGGTAGAAACTTAAAATTAAAAACTTAGTAAGTATATATTCACTGAGTCTATACTTACTAAGTATCTACTTAGTTAGCTGTTGCTTGATTATACCATATATACCTACCTTCACATTGCGTGTCAACTAAAATATATATGCCCCGCGCATGAGACTCTACCCTTTTTCCTGAAAACACAAGGTCAACTGTCCATAATCCACATGCTTGCAAAATGCAATAGGGGGTAGGGTATGAAAGTTACTCTATGAATGAGCAGACCACTATGTATATATGATATGCGGGTAGTCGTTCCTCTATATTGGGTGGTGGGGTGTCCTTATTCTTGTTGGCTTTTGTTTCTGGAATGGGGTGGGGTTGTAACAGCGTAGTAGTACGCAGTAGCCTGAGACATTCTCCTATATAGTAGGACTCAGAGATATACCTCTGGACTACTCATTGCTTATTAGAGCCATTATCTTAGCCTCGATATCCTCATCTATATCGTCTACTGACCTATTGCCTTTAACCTCGATCTGATCGGTGAACAATCCAATGGTCTTACCAATCAACTCAAGGCTACGAATGCGGGATGAATCAGAGGATGCCTCAAGGCTCTCTTTATATAACTGTGTCATGACATGCTCTCTTAGCCTGACTGCAGATGACAGCGTACTCCGGTCTCTCTTCTCAATAGCAGTCTGAATGCTTAGTGCTATCTTAGGGTTAGCCATTAACTTACTAGCCTCAACCTCAGTCCACTTGGGAATACCTCCTGTCTTTGTCAGGGTGACATCGTATGCCTTTGCATAACAAGCTTTATAACTACCTATCTTTCCTTTCACTACAGCGTCTACAAATGCCCTCTGTTTGGGTGTAAGGATTGTGTCCTTCTTATCCACTAACTTCAGTTTAGGTTTACTCTTATCTTGGCTCGTTTTGTCGGTCATAAATTACTCCTTATATGTATCCTCCCTAGGGGAATAATATTAACTGGTTTTAACCTTTTAAGTAATGCTAGACGATAGCTAGCGTAAATGGTTATGAATAAGATGTTGCATATAGTGACTAAGAGAGTAATATTCTAAATGTGGGTTGTGTCATCACTAAAACACTAGGCAGATATGACCCACAACAGCGACCTGATAGCTGTCCATCATCAGATGCGAAAACACCAGAGTAGGTAGTGCTGAGATGCTACTGGAGAATGACTAGGATGATCATCTTCCGACCACAAGGAAGACATACTGGAGGGTTCATAAGAAAGAATGTAGAGATTATTGCATCCTGTTTTTAAGGCTCAATGAATCTTGCATCGGTAACAGCTTATGCGGAATTAAGTGGATTACTTAGAGGGTGAGGACAGACCGGCTCTCAGTGATAGGAAACACAGATTCATAAGTGAAGGCAACTTCAGTACGCAGATTGAGTAACCATTAATAACAATCTGATTAATACCGAGAATAGACCATGTTAGCAACTGTAGGCTAGAGACAAACAAACAAGATAATTTAGACGCACATTCAGACACACCTCCATGTGTCATAGTGAAGTTTGGCGATCACTATCTGAAGAGTCCTATCGGACACCAGTTATGCCTAGAATCGTTTCTAAATACGAAACACAATATGGAGGATACTCAAATGATACGTTCAAAATATCAAGAAGAATATCAACACAGACCATTCACTACTGATCATGCAAATGACAGGGTCTTAAAAGCAGTGAAAAAGATCAACGCTAGTGAGGCTCAAAGAGTCATCGATGTCTTACAAGATATCGTGGTTAATGATGCCATCATTAAAGCTTTCTCAAAAGAAAGTGTTGAGGTTTCTAAACCTAATCTCTTGGATATACAGTACAGCTATAATAGTGTGCCTGTAACTCTCTGAGAGTTGATCTACATCCTGAGCATGATGCAAAACTGCTCAATTCGCCTTAGTCATATTTATATACAAGTGTGACTAATGGGAATTATCCCAATTCATAACATGGAGAATTATTATGAATAAAGAAAAAATAAGAATAGAGAAAGTAAAACTACTAGTAGAAAGATCAAATCTAAGAAGAGAGTCTGCAATAGCAGAAGAGAAACTTTTTGATCGCTATGTGGAGTTAGAATTTGAATCAAGAAATATTGATCCTACTGATTTGATTGATCACTACGATGAATATCTTGATCAATATCTTGATGTAGTAGCAGATGTTGTTCAGGAAATAGCTAACTCAGCTATACCACTGATTGAGTTAAACTCAACAAAGACAATAACCTACGAGGCTAACTAATTGCTTAATCTTGAGGGGAGGCGAGAGCCTCCCCAAATGGTTGTTCACCTTAGATACATTCGATGAGTGTATCTAATGGGAATTAACCCAACACAATATGGAGGATCAAACTATGTTTGATTTAATATTTAACTCACCATTATTTGATGGTGAGATTTTTGGTCTAATTGACAATGGAATTTTAGCATTGCTTGCATTGCTTGGAATTGATCTTGATAAAAGACTCGGTGGTGATGGTGTTTACGGAGCATTATTTGGTGCTTTAATTGGGAATACACTAAGTGATTTTCTCGGAGCAATAAGTGACCCAATACTCAGAGAAAATGCTCTTGGTATTACCACTGGTTGTATCGAGATTTTAGTATTGGTCTATGTCGGTCTTTGCATCTACAATCGGTTCATCCGAGTTGATGATAAACTTGCGGGTCTGCCAGTGGTAGACGATGATGGAAAACAAGTAAGACCTACAGCCTTGTTTCCAAAAAATTATGACAAAAATAAATAAACTAACTGATGAGACCTTGATAGGTCGAAAATTTAAAATAGGTATCAGTAATGACCTTACCCAGAAATGGGATTCTTAGTGGAGGCATGAGAAAGCACGATTCTTGGGGATGCTAAGGTATTACCCAAGGTTAAAGAATGTCTCTAAGAGGCTCTGAGGCGGTCTGAGATTGCAATATTTTGCATTTTCGGACTGCTTTAGGACTTCTTGGACATTTGGCTCTCTTATTGCCTCTGTAATATAAACCCATAATATGGAGAAAAAATTATGGAACTAAACAAAGAAGAACTCAATGAAATAATTGGCAATGTTCAAATAAGTCTAAATAAGACTGGTGTAAACGCGCACTACTTGAAACCTATACTGAATAAAGATGGCTCAGTTAGGAAGAATAGCAGAGTCACTTATGAAAGTATTGAAAAATCAAAAGTGAGATACGCTTTTTTAGAAGGTTTATTAACCAAGTTAAACAACTTGGCAAATGTCTATTACTAGACATTAGTTGATCTCTAATCCTGAGCATGATGAAAAAAGGCTCAATTCACCATGATCATATTCGTTCTGAGTGTGATCATTGGGAATTATCCCAACTCAAAATATGGAGGTAAATATTATGAGAAAATTAAGTAAAGAAAAATTAGCTAAGTTAGATGAATTCACTAGGAATTTTAATGAATTCAAAAAGCTTTGGAAACTAATAGAGGAAAAAAAAGGACATCCTTTTAACTGGAATCGATGGAAGACACCATATCGTTTTGGTATAAAAAGTAGTTTAGGGGATGTTGATGAATTGTTAAGAAATAAGCTTGTAGAGTATTGTGATGGTCAGATATTAGATGTTGAATTGAAAGAGGCATATGATTCTGAAATTTTCCATTTCGACACCGATTATCCTTTAATCTTTGTAGCAAATAATCTTAATGGAGAAATAATTGGTGAGTGGATTGCCCCGCATCAGCATTATGATTATCCATCTTTTTGGACAGATGTCGATTGTTCTACTGGTGAAATAATAGGTTTAACAACACCACTGATAATATGTTCTATCAATCTTCCCGAAGAGTTCGAGGCTAATAGAAAACTAGGTTCGCTGTATAGCAATATATGGCTGTACTCTCGTGATCTTTATGAAGAAGAACCCGAAGATAGGTATGCTGTCTCTGAATATGCTGAAGGCGGTATAGGCTAATTAAACCAACTGAAGAGTCTTTGAGATAAGACGAAAGAAATTAAAGAGGGGCATCCCTCGCCTTTGAGAAAAGGTTTTCTCTTGGTGGACTGGTAAATATTTTACTGGTCTTTTTTTTATGGGGTGGCGAAAGCTACTCCCACAATATGGAGGATAATGTTATGACACCAAGTCAAGCATTGTTGGCGTGTTATCACGTCATTAAAGGCGGTAATTCGCCTTACCTTATCGGATCAGTCGGTATTGGGAAAAGTGCGGTTGGAAACCTACTTGCTCAAAGACTTGCTGATGAAGATAAACTTAAATTGGTTCGAGATGTAATCAATCCAAATGAAAAGCAGTTTTCTGTGATAGATTTAAGACTCTCATTATTAGAGTCTCATGATCTAGGTGGACTGCCATATTTGGATAAGCAATTTGCACAGAAAAGAGCCTTTCTTGGAAACCTAGCTATAGGTGGAAAAGGATTACTCATTCTAGATGAATTTGCACAGGCACATCAAAGTATCCAGACCATTGCATCACAATTGCTTTATGAAAGACGCATTGGGGAATACAAACTCCCTGATGGCTGGAATATATTGTGCAGTAGCAACAGAATGTCTGATCGTGCTGGTGCTAATAAGATTCCTACTCAAACCATTGGTAGAGTTTCAATGATCGATTTCCAACACGATTTCGATGATTGGGAGGCGTGGGCAATTGAAAATGATGTACTTGCCTCAGTTATCAGCTTTCTTTCATTTAGGAGAGATGGACTACTGGACTGGTCACCTAAGATTGATACTCCGCAAGCTACACCTAGAACATGGGTGAGGTTGTCGGATACTCTCAAGACAGGTATTCCTGATGATTTAAGAATAGAATTCTTTACGATGGATGTTGGACAGAAATGGGCAATTGAGTTTGATAAATTTTTGCTACTATCTGAAGACCTTCCAAATATTGATGATATTTTGAAAAATCCGAGTAAGGCTGAACTGCCAAAAGGGGCGGGTCTAGATTATGCTGTTACATTAGCATTAATGACTACCATTGCCACAGCAAATAAGAAAAAAGTTTATGACTATTTTGATAGTGCTTTAACTTATTTGGAAAGGTATCGACAGGTCGAATTTTCGATCTTGTTTGTCCGAATGGTAACTGCCAAAAGAAATGAACTCAGAGAGACTCAAACTTTCACTGAATTCTCAGTTAAGCACAGCGATATAACTATCCTGTAGTGTTGGCATTAACTGCAAATACTACAGGTGCGTAAAAGTACCTGTAGTGTTGGCATTAACTGTAAGCCACTGAAGATTCCCATTAGGGTGGGATGAAACGGATGTGGTGTATGGGGTTGGAAAATATTTTACTAGTATTATATTTTCCAATCTCTGCGTTACAACTGTATGGTGATACCCTTAAAAAGAGTATCTTATTTAACTCAAATATGGAGGTAAATTATTATGAGTAAAAACAAAAAACCAAAGAACGATACTACCAGTGTACTGCACCAAAAAGCTGTGATGATTAAACTCAAAACAGGGCTTTGGAGTGGTATAAAAAGTAGTAAAAAAGCACGACAGATTCTAGCAGAGCAATCTGATGGTGGGTCTGAAGGTGCTTTCAATGGTCAACTTAATCTTACAGGTGACAAAAGTAGAGGGAATAATCCTAATACTTATTTTCGTGGAATCCTTACCAAGTTTAAGAACGAATCATTTCATCCGTTAACCCATGCTTGGGAAGATGGAAAAGATGGTTGGAGACTATGTTCTGTACACAAGCAATACCAAGTGCTGGATTCCTTCAACAAGGCTAAGATTGAATGGGAAAAGGAGGTTGATGGTTTCGTCAAAAGACTCCCCAAAATCAAGGCTATGTTTGCAAAAAGTGACTTAGGTATTTTCTATGATGAGTCATTCTATCCGCAAGGATATAGCTACTACGATGAAAATGAAAAGCTTGTGAAAGTGACTGCCGATGAGGTTCTTCGCTCTAAGTTTAAATTTGATTTAGACACAAGAGAAGTTGAAAAGGTTGTCAATGTCAAAGACATCCGCCTCGAAGTATCTGAGGAGATGAAGACAAGGCTAGTCAATGATACGAAAGATCGTTTAACAAGAAACCTAATTGCTGTTGGAAAAAACGCAGTGGATGAGGTAGTCGATAATATCGAAAACCTCACCACAAGAATGCGAGAATACAACAGTGTAAAAGGCAAAAAGAGAAGTGGAACTTTCCACAAAACTAATGTGCCGAAGATTGAAAAATCTTTGTCTGTATTAGCTGATCTTAATGCTGAGATTCTTGGTAATGATCCGACAATCAGCAAGGTGCATAAATCACTTACTTCTAAAGTCAATAAGCTTAAAGATGAAAAGTATTTCTCTGCTTTAAGAGATGATACTTTTGAGGCTCAAGAAGAAAGAGATCAAGTGTCAGATAGTTTAGATGATTCTATCACTGACCTAAAGGGTGACTTTTTAAATAAAGCATTCGGAAGGAGTGATAACAATGACTAAATTAGAAATGACTGATGCAATGAAAAAGGTTATTAAGGCAAGAGTATTACTCATGCAAGAAAGTCAAGGCATTGCATCTATGCTTATAGGATTAGACCTTGTTGAAGTATCATCCGAAAAGTGTCCAACGATGGCTACCGATGGAAAAAGAATATTCTTTTCCGAATGGGTATTAACAATACCCATTGGTGAATTGAAAACTGTTCTATTCCATGAAGGCTGTCATGTCATTTGGGAACATCCCATCCGTAGGCAAGAGCGTGATCCATACTGGTTCAATATTTGTTGCGATATAGTAATAAATAATTGGATCAAGTATGACTTGAGAATGACTCTTCCATCGGATGGTGTTTGGGATTGGAAACATAGAAACAAAACTCCCGAAGATGTCTATCGTACTATCATGTCTGATCAAGACGAAAAGCAATCATTGCTTGACGAATTATTAGACCTCACTGGTGGTGCGAATGACTCGGATGAATCCGATGCTAATGATGGTAGTGATGGTGAAGGTGACGGCTCTGATGACGGAAAATCTGATACTAGTAAAATATTTTCAGAGGCTTCTGGCGCACCTACTCGTGACGAAAGACCTGTCCTATCAGGAGAGGTTTGGGATTTGCAAGATGACGATGGAAAGAAGGCGAACAAAGATGAGGCAAAGGAATTTGCTAAAGTTGTTCGCTCTACTGCATCCTTAAATGCAACACTTGAAAAAGCTATCGGAAACTCAAGCATGGGTGATGCTATGGTAAGTGCGATAAACGCTAACCTAGAATCCGAAGTCGATTGGGTGGAACTATTGAGAGACTTTCAACTGTCTTCTATTGCCGATGACCCTACATGGTCAAGGCTCAACAAGAGGCATCAATGGAGAGGCATCAATCTTCCTTCCAAGCAGAAGTCGGCTCATGGTGGTGAAGTTGCCTATATCATGGACACCAGTGGAAGTGTTTCACAACGCGAACTCGATCAGTTTGCTACTGAGGGCGAGGCAATCGCTCTTGACTGTGGCATTGAAAGGATCAGAGTTTGTTACTGTGATACTGATTATCACGATACTAGAAATCCTGAAGAGCGCAGAACTTTTGTCAGGAAAACTGGTAGCAGTGATAGTCTAACTGGTGATGAAGAGTGGTGGCAAATTACAGAGATTGCTCAAGGCGAAGAATTAAAACTCTATCGCATTGGTGGCGGTGGAACTAGCTTTAATCCACCTTTCAATCTTTTTAATGACCACACCGATGATGCACAAGACTGTGTTGCCATCATCTACTTCACTGATGGAGATGGAAAAGTCAGTGCTGAGGTCGAACCTGATGTGCCTGTTTTGTGGGCAGTCTATGATGAGCGTGGCATGAGATCGTTCAATCCACCTTTCGGTGAAAAAGTGAGGATAACTTTTGATAACTATTAATCGCTAACCTCAAGAGAGAGGGTAAATTAGGGTATGTTAGACCCTTACCCTCTCTCAAACTTTGCCTTACACGCGATCCTGTGGATGAGAAAATCGCCTTAATAGCACCTTTTGGTGTTATTAATGGGATTCTCCCAAACAAGTCTGACAATCCTGTCAGCAATTAATCATTTAACTATGGAGGTAAAAATGAATAATAATAACGAAATGGACTTAATTAAAGCTGTCTCTATGGCATCAAGAATTTTTGATGTCGTTGAGGGTGATAAAAGTCCTACAAAATCCATCGAGCAACGAGCAAAATTCTATAAAATGATAGAGGGAATAGATTTTCCAAATGATTGGGATGATCTAACTCTTGAAGAGAAAAGAAGAAGGCTCGACAAGCTAGATAAGCTTGGTTTATCTGGAGGTGGATCATGAGTAGCACGACATCGCAGTGGGATTGCCCTGAGTGCAAATCCACAAATGGAGTCAATGAAGACTTCAGGGATGATGAGATTGGTCATATCTCTGAATGTTTTGATTGTGGTTTCCATGATGTTTACAGAGAGGATGCTGAAACCGAAAAGATAATTGAAGATTATCAAGGTTATAAATATCCTACTGTAACTAAAGAGGAAGTGGATCATAAACCAACTTGAGCATTAGCAAGTAAACCTAATGCAATTGCGCATCTTGCATAGCTAAACGCTATGTAGGGTGCGCCTTTTTTTTTGGTCTAAAAACAGGCAAATGAAACGAAGACTATGAAAATTATATACTGGTAAAATATTTTTTTAGCCGGAGACAGCCCTCTCCTAAACAAGCGGTGAATAATCTTTACTGAGGTGCTTGCATAATGCATTATGTCTTGGTGTGGTTAGGACACGCGCTACTGTAAAATCCTTGATCTCTTTTAAGAGTAGACAGTCAAGGTTGTAGATGAAGGTGGGGATAAGAACTAAACCGAGTACCCATACTAACCACATAATAAAAAACAGCACCTCCATGTTGGGTCATATTTTTTGGTAGTTTTTGAAAGACTAAAAAGATAAATAAAACTACCACTACTCCCCAAAAAAGATTTCATTTAGCAATCACTTTGTTGTATCATTCTTCTATGTTTGTTGTTGTACGTCATACCTATGTAATAACCAAAGACGATCCTAATCCTTCGTTTCACGATTTTACTGGTACATGGAAACATTTTGCGTTCCTTGCAGAAACAGACGAAATCGCAATGAACCTAGCCAAAACATTTTTAGATGACCCAATGCTATGTGGTGTTGGTGGTTATGTAAAAGAGAATGCAATAGAACAACTTAAACAGAATGGATATTACCAAGTGGGAGGTGAGTCTCTAGCAATTGCTGAACTCATTGATCCCAAAACTTTATTAGAGGAAGAGGAAGATGAGTCAACAGAAGAACTTGTACATTAGATGCCATAAAGATACATATGATCTAGCACATGCGATAGCAAAAGAAGAAAGCAGATCATTGAATAAACAGATCATTCACATGGTGCATGACAAGGCAAAGGAACTAAACATTAGTGTCGAAAAAAAGAAAGAGTCTATAGGTTTACACAAGCTTGCTGAAACAAGGCAACTGGACTCCGAGACAGGCTAACTGCCCAATTGTTTAGTAATGCATCTAAACACTCTCTCACACAGACCACTTGCTCATCGTTTATCTGACTAGGATTGTTAACCATAATAATCCACAACTCATTTTCTTTTTCAGGAGAACATTCGGTTCTTAGAATTCTTTGTACTGTTAGTAATACCAAACCTCTAGGTAATGGTTTCGATTTGTTGTTGGTGCTAATGCTAACTCTCTCGAATGGCGGTGAACTAATGAACGCACCACTGGTAGAGATAAGATGATAATACTTGTCGGCTACTAGGTGTTGGTTAGGTGTGATTTTTTTCTTGGTTAAAAGCTTATCAATAATGTGCTGATCAAGAACAACTGCCCTTCCCATATTCTTGCTAATTTTTTCAATCCCAACAGAGTGTTTCTGGTGCAATCGTGGAGTACCAATTTCATTTAGGTAGACCTCGTTATCAGAAGTCTGCCCATTCGTAATCGTCTTCGATTTCTTGTTCCTCAATGTATCTACCTGTGGGTTGGTCGAATCCTAATTCTACCATCCCTTGATTTCCTTGCCAAGACCATCGTACTTTCCAACAATGTATTTCAACAGTATCTTCTGTCCTGTAAACAGTTACACCGATGTCACTTTTTGCAAACCAAGCCATGCTACCACTGATTGAAACACCATCAGGCACTCTTCTTTTTCCGTTGTACTCTAAAGGTTTAGAGGGGTGAGCGATGAAAATGGTTAGCACATCAAATTTTTTACAGAACAATTGCACTTCGGTAAGCATGTCAGATATTGATTGGTGATCAAATGGTTTGCCATCGTTTGTTCTTAGGAAGTTGAAGGGGTCGATCACCAAACATCGGATTCCATTTCTCAGCACAGCCTGTTTAGCTTTCTCCAAGACTTCACCAATGCTTGGCATGGCTGAAGACATATAGTCTTGAAACAAGAAATGCTCTTTGATCCAATCTTGCGCGTAATCTTTTTCTTCTTGGCTCATCCTGTCCTTTCCAAAAAATGGTTTCTTGATGAGCAGTTGAGACAATTCGGCACTGTGCATGACAGGGTCTTTCTCGAAGGAAGTGAAACAAGTTTTCCATCCATAGTTTTTTGCAATGTTGACACATAGGGAATTTAAGAATGCGCTTTTTCCGTCAGATGGATAGCCCGTTATGCTCATGAGTTGCCCTGTTTTTAATGTAAACAGTTTATCCACACTTTCATAACCAGTAGAGATGCCTTTTGGTTTTCCCTCTTTATAAAGAGTATCAAACTCATCGCTATAGTTATCAATGGTGTTCACACCATGAAGAGGTAATGGTTCTGCATTGAGTACGATTTCTCTTAGTTTTTCTGCGCCATACTCAAGCAAGTAATCGTTTGAATCTTTTATGTTCTCGCCATACTTCACTCTATAGCATCTAGCTTTATCGAGTCTTCTTGACAACTCATCTGCAAGTACATCTCCCGCATGATCTGAGTCAGTAGCTAGTATGATTCTTTTGATCCCATCAAAAAGGTGTTTCTCATTCCACACATACTTAAACCTTCCATCTTCCTTCGGATCAATCTTCTTATCAGATTTAAATTTGTTCGGTGCGCCATTCGGCACTGAATAACAATCAATATGAAACACATCCTTAAAAGCAGTCTTAATTGCAAGCGTATCCATCTCACCTTCGGTTAAAACAATGGTGTCCTCAACTAGAGGAAGACCATTTGCTCTCTCTTTTTCTCCCCACAGTCTTTGGGAACTTCCTTCCCACCAAAAAGACTTCGTTCCATTGGCTGTTCGCCACTTAATCCCTTCTAATTTATCCCCATGATTGTACTGAAAACCTATTACTGGTTTATTATTTTTAATATTCAACGCCAGCTTCAAACTCTGTGCGACCTCCAAATCAATGCCTCTTTCAGTAAGCCACTTAGCTGATTCACCATCATAAATGTTTGGTTGTGTCTGTATTGGTTTGGTTTCTTTTCTTTTTTCTATCATTGGTTTCCTTTCCTCCATGCTAATGATTCCACTCTCATCACAATTAAAGCAATTGTAAATTATTTTATCGTTGGTAATGTTTACCGAAAGCGGTGTGTCGTTCTTGTTTTTGTTTTTCCGTGAACTGTGACAAACAGGACACTTTGTTTTGAATTGACCATAGGACAAAGTCGATGTTCTATTTTGCGCCATTATGAAACTTAAATGTTCCTTATTGTTGACTTCCATAAAATACTCCTTCATTATCCGTATACTTACTAAGTAAATACTTACTAGTTAGATACTTACTAATATTAAAAACTTACTAAGTATCTACTTACTAAAAAACTCTCTATCTATTTAAAATTCTTTAGTCCTTGTACCATTTCTTCCGTTAGTTTCTTCCTAGAAACAATCGGGTATTCAACTAATTGTTTAATCGCCAATAACACATATTTCCTATCAATATCTAAATCACTAGACAGTAATGTAAACGATGGCGAAAAGAAAAAAGCCAGTGCCTCTTCCCTAAATTTGGGTTTGACACTGGCTAAATCTCTAATTGCCTGAGTTAATATTTTTGCTTGGATTAGTTTCACTTTTTCTTGCACCTTTAAGATACTAGTTGGGTTGTATTCTTATGTCAAATTTATATTGACACCATCAATTAATAAGAGCATCATCAATTAATCATCATAACAATTTAAAAGGAATGACTAAAAAAAGAAAACAATACGCACAAACGCTACGATCTAATGGTGGATACGATGAAGGCTATTGTGTTCCTACTGCTAGGTGCAATGCCGATGTAATAAAACAAGCAGTAGAAATCGAGAGACACTACAGACATAAGGATGAAATTGAGTACATAGATGAAGATGTAGCGGTACTCAATGATGAAATGGACAAGATGTCTGCTGAAGGAATACTAGAGAAGGCAACGACAACAAAAGGCGCGAGGCGGTATCACATAAAGAGACAAATGGATAAAGAAGAAGAAAATAAAACACCAAATGAATGGAGAAAAGTATGAAGTTTAATATTGAGAAAGGCATACCCATGCCGACCACATCTGGCAAGCCAAGAAAATATGATTTGCCATTAGATGAAATGGAAGTAGAAGACCATATAAAAATAGAACTACCAAAAACAAAGATAGAGGCAGAAAGAAAAATCCTTTCCAATTTTTGCTTGCGCCACACCTATAAGAATCCAAGTAAAAAGTTTTCAGTAAGAAAGCTTGAAGATGGGGTTGGTATTTGGAGAGTTAAATGAGGTTACTCGGTGTTGTCGTTTTATTAATGGGCATGATTATGTTCGCAAGCGGTTTAATATTTTTAGACTTAGCCTCTATGGTTCTCAAGGATGACCTCTTCACACTCAGTGTGTTGGGGTTTTTTAACAATATGTTCTCAATGCATAAACCAACTGCAATGTTTCAGTCAACACTAAGTTTAATCTTCATTCTTATGGGGTGTTTTATAACTTTTGGTGGTGGCATTTTAATGAGGACAAAACGATGACTGTTTTCACGAATAAATATAATGCACCAATTGAGGTTGTAAGGAGTTTAACTAACGATCCCTACCACAAGGGTGAGGGAGTGGACATAAGTGCAACAGAGATGATCTCATCGCCTCGTATAAGGATGTTAAGAAAGAAGTATGCAGATGAGATGGTTGTTGATGTAAGTGAGCAGATTTGGTCACTACTTGGGCAGAGTGTTCATTCGATACTAGAAAGAGCAAATGAGAACGAAACCGATGTTAAAACTGAAGAACGAATGTTTGCCTCGGTAGGGGGTTGGAAAATAAGCGGTCAGTATGATTCTCTTTCACTAGAAGACAAGATTCTTAGAGACTATAAGGTCACCTCAGTGTGGTCTGTGGTCAACGCAATGAAAGAAGGAAAGGAAGAGTGGGAACAACAACTCAATACACTTGCATGGCTATATCAGGCTAACTATGGAGAGAAAATAAACTCACTAGAAATTATTGCAATCTGTAGAGACTGGAATAAAAGGCAATACCAAAGGAGTCATGATGGTTCTTACCCGCCATCTCCCTGTGCAACAATTCCAATCAAGCTATGGACAACAGAAGAACAAACAGACCATATATTTGAGCGTGTAAATCTGCATCAGAGTGTGCAAATGCTTTTTGAATCTTCTCGCACATTAGACCAAGAGATACTGCCAAAATGTACAGCTAAAGAACGATGGGCAAAGCCAACACAGTGGGCAGTAATGAAAAAGGGAAGGAAGTCTGCGGTCAAACTCTTTAGTGAACAGGTGGATGCAGAACTAAGAGTCGAATATGAGAACAAAGAAAATAAAAGCAAGTTTCATGTGGTAGAACGCAAGGGTGAAAGCACAAGATGCGTGGGCAACTACTGCGGGGTCTCAAAGTTTTGTGACCAATTCAAAGAAGAAGATTAATGAAGGAGAAAAATATGGAAAAATTTTATGTGGTGCAAACCAAATGTCTAGATGGGGAAAAAGAATATGGTGATATTTTTTGTGTAAAGGGAGAGAACATCGATCAAGTGAATGATAATTATCTGAACCGAGCAATATTATATTTTAATTACAACGCAAAATATCAATGGGGAGATGATGAACCCGATACCTATACAGATGATCACACTAGAGCGTGTTGGGTTGCAAATGTAGAAGAGATTTGTGAAATCGAACATGAGATTCTAGAAAAGCATGTCGGATCATTTATATATTCAAAAGAAATAGAGAGATTTTTTAAAGAGTTAATACAACAAAAGGAAAGCCAATGAAAAAGAAAGAAGACCAATTAATATCGGCAGTAAATGCCATGTCACAACTTGATGACAAGAACAAGGTCAACATCAAGGGCAAACTCTATGCAGAGGTGCATACGAGAGTACAAGCCTTCAGACAGGCATACGGAGAGGATGGTAAGATTCTTACTAACATCCATGTAGCTGATGAGGATAGAGTTTTAGCAGAAACCACAATCCATGTCATAGTCGATGGCACTTGGAGAAAAATTGCTAATGACTTCGCTGAAGAGTATCGGGGTGTTGGCATGGTTAACAAGACCAGTGCCTTAGAGAATTGCATTACATCTTCTATAGGAAGGGCATTGTCTGCTTGTGGTTTATCGGGTGGAAACTATGCCTCATTTGAGGAAGTCGATCATGCGATGAATGGGAAAGCAGAAAGCAAACCAGTCAAAAAGAAAGCTAAGAAGGAAAGCAAAGAATTAAATAAGCTATCTGATGCTGATGAGATAACAACAGCAGAACAAGCAAAACTTTTTTCTGAGGGGTTTATCAAATATTCTGTTTTCCATGATAGCAACATAGAATCTTTTACTGATTGGTATAAAAAGAACTTTGCATCGATAAGAAAACTACAGGAGATTGATCCCGAAACGCGAGAAGAATTCGATGCTAAAGTAATAGAACTCACTGATAAAATAAAACAAAAACAACAAACTACAGAGGTACAAAATGACTAATAATTTTACTCCGCCTAAAGAAAATACAGGCAATGTTTATAAAAACAGGTACAAGGATAATGATAGAAAACCAGATTGGACAGGCAAGATTGAAGTGTCCAAAGATTTTCTTAAAGACTTGGTAATGAAAGTTAAAAGCGGTGAAGAGGCTGTGATCGAAATAGCACAATGGAATCGTATAGCTAAGAACACAGGGAATCCATATATGTATACGACACTTGCAGAACCTTGGAAGAAAAAAGAAGTGGCTATGCAAGCAGAAGAGCCACAAACTATAACTGAAGAAATAGAGGAGTTTGACGAAGATGATATCCCCTTCTAGAGTACCTATATATGGCAAAGAACTCATACAAGAACTAGAAGAGAACATTGATGAAAACCTTCTATGGAATATTATGAGAGACACAAACGAAGTGTTAAATGGCATTGAACACATAGCTGAAAGACAGCAAAGACCTGTTGGTGAATTGCTGATTTGGTATATGTCTTATGTTTCCGAAATGCAAAAACACTTTGAAGAAGATGGCGAAAGAACTCATTAAGATGAAGAGAAAAAAAGAATGGGAGAGGGGAGATAGTATCAATCCCTCCCATTACAAAGATACAGAGATAGAGTTTATTGACTATGCTAAAGCGTCTATGAGTAAAGAAAGGTTTGAAGGATTTTTAGAGGGCAATATAAAGAAGTACATGCACAGGTGGTCTACTAAAAATGAAAATGGGTTGGAATGTCTTATGAAAGCCGAGTGGTATATGAAAAAATTAATTAACGAGGTGTCAGATGAGTGATTATAATCCTAAGAAAGTGTGGGATAAGATTATCAGAAAACAAAAGAAAGCCTTCAGAAGTGAAAGTGAATACTGGCGAAGAATGGCAAATGCTCTCAGGAAAAGAAACATTAGGAACAGGGAAAAAGTAAAATCCCTACAACTCAAGGTTGCCGAACAAGATATGTACATAGAAAAACTAGAGTTAAAGATAGAGCAACTAAACAATCCCAGCATAAGGTTGCTATGAAAGGAAGAGAGGCAACCGAAGACGAACAGATTTATATGTCTAAGGTAGCACAACTCTCTTGCATCGTCTGTGCCAATCAAGGCAAAGAGAACAGAAGGGTAGAGATTCATCATGTCAATGGCAAGACCAGAGAGAACGCACATTTCGATATACTCCCCTTATGCTACGAGCATCATCGTCAAGGCAACGCAGAAGAACCCATAAGCAGACATCCTTATAAAAAGAGATTCGTCACTGCCTATGGAGCAGAGGAAGAACTAATCAAACAAGTCAGAACAAAGGTTGAGTATCAAGATTTCCTTGAGGAGTTAGATGAATGTCCGTTTTAATAATACTGCTGTTGGCGTATTTTGAAGCAAAATTGAATATTTTTTACCAGTATATAATTTAAGTGATTAGGAGAATTTATGAGACCAAGTAGTGCAAAAGCCAAAGGTAGAAAGCTACAAAAATGGTTTACAGAAACACTAATACAGCAGTTGGGATTAGACGAAGAAGACCTAGAATCTAGACCGATGGGTTCTCAAGGTGAAGACATTATCATGGGGAAACAATCAAGAGAGAAGTTTCCATACAGCATTGAATGCAAGAACCAAGAGCGAGTTAATGTATGGACATCCTATGAGCAAGCAAAGGAAAACTGTAAGGGTTATGAACCATTGGTTGTAATTAAAAGAAACAGAACCAAGCCATTGGTCTTGGTTGATGCTGAACATTTTGTAAATTTATTTAAGGAGAAAGAGAATGAGTGAAGAACTATTGGATGAGTTTGAACACATTATGAGAATGGATAAAGAGATAGAAGTAATCTGTCCTGAGCATGGTTCATTTTTTGTAACACCGAATAATCATTTGGGTTACAACAAAGAGAAAATAGCCTATGGATGTCCAAATTGTGACAAAGATATACTATTAAATTAGTACCTATTGCTACATTACACGCGCCTGTGGTTGTCCACTGGGACAAAGATAAATATTTTACTGGTATTGAATTTACGGGAGACAGAAGAAGAATGAGTTATTTAGAATCAACAGACATACTGACCAAAAGTCTAAAAAAATCCTTACATGAAAGGAAGGTAAAGTGGTGGGGGTGGCACAAGAAAAACCCTCTGGTTTACGAACTGTTTGAGAAGTACACTTTCGATGCAATAGAAAGCGGTAGAAAGCACTACTCGCATTGGGCGATTATTAATAGGATAAGGTGGGATCGTGAGATAGAGACACAGGGAAGTGACTTTAAGATTTCAAATGATTACATAGGATTCTATGCAAGGTTGTTTCATGCACAGCATCCTGAGCATGATGGTTTCTTTAGACTAAAGCAGTTAAAAGAAGAAGCTTTGATGGAAAGCCTATAAATTATATACTAGTAAAATATTTTGATTGAGCTGCGTAAGCGTCAAATTCTGTCGTCTGTCGCTAGTTAAAAAATCTAACAGGTAATTCAGACTGCTCTCTTAACTCAGGAACATATGCAAGCCTTTTTGATTTTTGTAACTGCATTTGTTGAATCATTTCTTTTTTAACACTAGGACTCAAATCTGAGTTGAGGATTCTATCTCGTCTGTCTCTCCAACTTACTAACCAACGATTTAATGCTAGAACTTGTGACCTTGTTTTTGCAATTCCTTTTCTGTTTGCCATTAATGCCTTAGCCTCTTTAATTCTGTTCTGCTTTTTCAAAGCGGATAATGTTTGCACATACATATTGCTTTCTTTTCTTAGGTCATAGAACTGTTGTTCTAACCCTCTGCCAAATTCAGTCTGAGTAAAAAATCTTTTTAACACAGGCATTTGATCTATTCTTGGAGATAAGAAATCTCTATCGGTAACTTGCCTGAGCGTTGCATCTATCATCGTTAATAAATAACCACCTAGAGTGCCTCCATACCCTTTCATAATGTATTCCAGTTTAATAGGGGATATGTTTAGCTGTTCACCGACAAGCCTTGCTAATTCGTTAGTGCTATAACGAGATTGTGCTGATGGTTCTAGACCTTCTCTCATGTAATAAGGAATGATTTCAGAGCCTGTATAGGTAGACCTATTGTTGACCACCTCTACAATGGGTTTAATTGCTTGAAAGCCCAATGGGTCAATTTTAAGAGTATTTTTTGCTTGTCTTCTATAACTTTTAACCAAGTCAGGCAAGTCTCCTCCCATCATTACATCAATAAACCTTTCAGGAATAACTTTAAATATTGTGCCAACCTCAAAAGGTATGGGGATTTTGAGTGCGGGGATTCCTTTCCCAAGTGGAATAACCCAATTATCATCCCTCTCTTCTACAGAAATTTTTTGATATTCCTCATCGTCACTGACCAAAGCATAGTATATTGCTGTCAAAAACATAAGCATTCCACCACGAGTCAGCATCTTCATTTGTATCTGTCTTGCTATTTCTGATGATGTTCCTTCAAGCTGACTACTAACTGCTGAATATTGACCAATTCCACCCCTATAAAGCAAATCAAGACCCTGTATCCTTGCATTTAGAAATGGGATAGCGGCAGTGATAACTCTGAACAATGGGTCTGCGCCACGCCTACTAAAGTTGATGATCTCTAAAGCTTGATATGCAGCCTCTCTTTGACTGCCTGTTTGTTGATAGATAACATCATAAACACCTTTACGAGTAGCACCATCAGACTTTCCTGTTTGTTCACCAAGATAATCCCATACCTTTAAGAATTGATCTTTGGCATTCATTGATCCATCAACACCAATACCCTGTTTTCTCATTTCTTTTTGAATAAACTTAACAATATCCATTTCATCGTTTGAGAAATCATATCCACCCAAAACTCCCCATCTTTCTAATTCAGTAAAGTCTGCGTTAAAGTTTTTAAATGTATCTATAAATGGCTTAAAGTCTGCACCACTTGTCACAAAAGCTGACATTGTGTCACGCATCATATTAACCAACATAAATCCGGGATCACGAGTCACCATATCTCTAAGGAAACTTGCAGGCATAGCCAAGAACTTCATTATTCCACTCAGGTCATTCATGCCTAATGCTTGCAGTCCATGAATAATTTCTGGATCAGCAACTCTATAAAAAAGTCTTTCGCCATTTATATAAACAGGAATAACATTGATGCCTTTAGCCTCATTCATATCTGTAATTAATTCTGCCATTCCTGCTGCTTCAAATGTAGTCAGCATTTTTGCTAAACCAGAATTTTTCATGGCTGCCGCTACAATTGATAGAGCATTTCTTGATATTGCCTCAAGTGGTGCAGGCTCTATTGCTGACTCACTACCTTTAATCTTTATACCCAATGGATTTCCTGCAATAAATCCCCCTGCAATTTTCGGACCACCGATTGTATCGTCTTGCATTTTTCTATAGAAAGGATAGTAATCTGCATTATCTTTCCATATTTGAGCAGTACCTCTTGTGTCTAAACCTAGCATTTCAGCTACTTCTATAAGTTGATCATAAGCCAAATTAGACAAACCACTTCTTGTAAAGTCTGTACTTGTATCAAGAATCATAGATATTAATTCTTTTTCACTCTTGGTTTCACTTAGGATTCCCATTTCAACAGCATAATCAATAAGTGCATTATTCCATTCTTGATAATTATTATATACTTCAACAACCTCTGGATACTGTGCTTCTATTTCTTTTGCTTTATCTACTACTTCTTGTGTTACAGGTGTTGGTATTCCGTTTGCATCTAACCTAGTTCCTCTTTGAGCAATGGCATAAATTTTAAACAAAGATTCTAAATCAATTTTTGCATTTTTATAAAGAGGTGCAAATATTTCTAATAACCCTCCTTTAGCAAAATCTGCAACATAAGTGCCACCCTCTTTAATTGTTGGCACTCCAAGCTTAACCATACCTGAAAAAATTCCTCTCACTCTTTCAGAAAATCTAAGGTCTGCCATTGCATTAGTATCTATTGAGTTTAAAAGAATCTTAGCTTTCTCGCTTTTTTCTCCAGCCTCAAGTAGTTTTTTCTCTACCAAACTTAATTTATCAATTAATGCAACTCTAGCGTTTTGAAAAAATGTACTTGCTGTTTCTTTTGTTTCAGCCCAATCAATCATGCTTGAACCAAAGTCTTTATCTAAAGCATTTACACCTCCGACATCTTCAGCAGCTTGTTCAAAACCTGCTGGTGTTTTTGATTGAGTTCTCCTGTCTGTTGGAACATCTCTATTAACTTGATCTAGTATGTTATCAATAGATTTACCTTCAGCCATTTGAAATGCTACAGCTATAGCCATAGGATCAGCTTTTGTATTAATTCTAGGTATGTGGTTACGAGAACCTTGTTCTGCTTTACGAACAGCCCTTGCTTGCCATTCTTCTGGAGAAACTCTTCCGAGTATGCCTTGGTCGTTTAACTGTCCATATAAGGCTGATCGCCTACTATAAATAGGCAGTTCACTTACAGGCTCTACTTCGTGTCTTCTGGCAAATCGTCTGTAGTTTTCAAAGGCTGGGATGTAAAGATCACTGATGATGGCTCGTTGTAAATCGGATGATTTGATGAGACCTGCTTTATTCCCAAGGAGGCGTAATGCTCTGCTAGTTCCTTTTGTGTAAGGGGCTTTTTTGTATTGGATGAGTTCTGATTCTTGTCCATAGGTTTCTAATTGATAATCTGTTTCATAAGTTGCTTGTTGTATTATATCAAGAAACTCATCGATGTCACTTGTCTCATAGTTTTCTTTACCAAATGATCTTGGGTCAATTAACATAACTGAGTTCTGTTCACTAGGCAATACAGTAAAGTTAATATCTTCTCTGTCTCTAGTTAAATCACTAAAATTACTCATTAAAGATTCTAATTCTTCAGGAGAAAACTTAGAATTATCTGGCTTTCTTAACAACAACCCTGTGTGAACACCCTTTGATGTTGGTCTACTAATAATAGCTGAGTCTTGTAAGAAAGCATCGGTTAACAATCCAGCAATACCTTCGACTGTAGCCTTATCAGCACCCGGAAGTTTTAATACAATATTAGGAGTAAGATTATTTTCAAATGTACCTGCTGATATATCTATTGTATGTGGTATACCCAACCTTCTTAATACTCTTAACTGATTGCCTGATGTTACATCCTTTAACAGATTTTCCATATAGTTAAGATGTTCATCAAAGGTAAGATTTAAATCAGCAGGCAAGTAGCCACGATCTACACCCATTTTAAATTCAAATGCAACCGATGGTGCTAATGCAGTAATTGCATTAACAATATCTTCTGATGCACTACTATCAAAAGGATTAGTAGTTCTATTGCTTTTATAACTTGCAGAATGAATAAATATTCCTGATATCGAATGATCCATATCAAATAGACCTTCTTCTTTCATTTTATCTATTTTTGCAATTTCTTTTTTAGAAGATTGTATGGCTGAATCTACCGAGCCTTCATTTGCAACAGTAGACTTACCATATCTTTCATGCGCCCATAAAATAGCTTGTACTGCTGATGGACCTTCAAACTGCATCTCGATACCATTTTGTTGGTATAGCTCTGAAGCAAGAAGACTTATTATTCCCTGAGCCATTCTATATTCAACTTCAGTTGGTGATTTAGTATCAAACCCAAGCTTAGTCAACATATGTCTATCTATAACAGACCAAGGATTAAATTGATTATTAGCATCAGAAAGAATTTGTTGAGCATAAAATGCAGTTTTCATACCACTGCCCTTTTTATTCATCTGTCCTGTTGTATAAATATTAGCAAGCATCTTTATCTTATCTCCAGATAAAAAATACTCTGTTTGTTTAGCTGTTAATGCTGCTTTTAACTTAGATATATTTGATTTATTAAAATCAGTAATATTATTTTTATTTTTTACCTCTCTTGCTGTAATCATTACGCCCAATGCTGCTTTAAGGTTTTTTTCAGGAGTAGCTTGTGCGCTAGTAACACCAAATACTTTTGAAAATTCATTCATATTGGCATCACCAACAATGGTAGGAATTTTAACAGCCCATCGTTTATACCATTGAGAGTCTAATCCTCTGTTAATAGAGTCTTGTATATCTGCCATTAAGCTGTCATAGCTAGGAAAAGAATGTTTTTTTGTTGACCTTGGTGATAATTTTTTAAACAAATCTGAAAATTGTTTAGAAGTAATAGTGTCATTCTTTGTATAAAGATCGAGCAATAAATTTTCAACCTCTCCATCATTTAATATACTTTGAGGAATAATTCCTGATGTACTTAATGGACTTCTATCAGTAGGTGTATCTATAGATTGATCAACTATTGACTCAGCAACAGCAATAGTTCTTTCCAACTCTGCTCGTTCCAAATTACTATAAATAGGATTTCTAAAGCCTGTTCTTGATATAGGATCATTTTCTCCAGCTAATCTTGCTTTCATTGTGGCTAAAGTTATTTTACCCTGATCTCCTTTCAACATATTAAGCCCACCGCCATACCAATCATCAACCATCCCTTTAGCATCTGCCAAGCTATTCCCAGCATCACCGACTTCTCCATCCATAACATGGGCAATGTTCCAACCATAACCAGCCTCATCTGGGCGCGATATTATGTGACCCTTATAGTAATAACTACCAACTTCAGGATCATAAGTTGCTGTTGGTTTGAATCCTGTAGCAACCCTATCAGTAGGTTGGTCTGTGAGTGTATACATTTCTTTATAAGGAGGTATGCTGCTATTTAACTTACCAGTATTTATAAGCTCTTTTATATAGCTAACCCCATCTTCTTTTGCTTCAGTAAAACTATCTCCAGATAAACCTATATCGCCATATCCTTTTGCTCTTGGGTCTGTAATGACCATTTGAAACTTATCACCATAAACAGTCTCTTTAACAATCTCTACATCATACCCATACAGCTTGCCTCCCTGAATGCTATAAAATTCATCAGGTATTTTTTTAAACTTTCCTATTGGCTCTTCTATTCTCCTACTAACTCTATCAGTAGGTTGGAATAAATCTCTTTGAACACCACCAAGCTTTTTAATTAAAGCTGCTTTTTGTTTATTAATCTGTTTAATTTTTTTAGCCGACTGTTTCATCAAGCGATCACCAGCTATACTGTCAGGCTTGTAGTTACTTTCATCTCCAACCTTTTTATCGGCTCTTCCTCTTTGGTAATTAGCAATATTCTGATCATATGCCTTATTTAAAATTGATAATCGTTCTATATTTTTATTACGATCTGTAGAAGCATCCCCAATTGGTGGGTCAATCCTTTCTAAAAAGTTTGGATCACGCTCTAATGCTTTATCCAATTTATGCAATGACCTAATTTTTCCTCTTTGTCTTGCACCAATTTTTCCACTGCTTATGTCTGTCAAAACAGAAGTAGGTGTTGTAAATCCATTGCTAATAGTTCTAGAAAGAGTTGTGAAAAACTGAAGTATTTTTTCAATAATACCTTTTGGTTTAGGTGCTTTTATAAAGTCTGGATTAGCACGATAGTAAGCAAACATTTCTGCAATTAACTCTTCTTCAAAAGCATTGTCTCCTAAATGTGAGTAATCAGCCTTAAAGTCTTTAATTTGTTTTGTACTAAAAGAACGATGAGCAGTCTCTTTAAGAAGACGAACCTCTTTATCTGTTAATAAACCAAGATCAATTAAAGCATGAACTGCCTCATGATCAATGGTCATAGCAAAAGAGTCTTTTAACTCTTGTTCTGATAAAGAACCATCAGGATCAGATTTTTCTAAAGAGGCTAATATCGTTTTCATTGGTCTGTCGTAAGTTCCTATAGCACCTGATTCTTCAAAATAATAACGCCCTCTTTCATCTTGCTTAACTCTAATAGAATCTTTAAGCGCCCTCTCAAACCTTAAAGAAATTTGTTTAAGCCCTAATGCATCCAGTCTTTCACGCATCTCTTCAAGTAACTTTCCATACTTCTCTGGATTATCAGGCGGTGGCAATAGCTTTAATTCTTGATTAGATATTATTTCAGTATCAATATCTTGTTGTCTTGAAATAATGTCTTCTATTTCTTCATCTTGTAACTCTGTAGTGTTACGAATCCTTTCTCTTAATTCTTCCAGTGTTTCGTTTAGACCATTCATTTTTCTAGCTTGCTGTAAATCAAAGTCTTGAGTCATTTGTAGGCGATTCTTTGTCTTAATGGCTCTACCACTTTCAATTAAATCTTTTCTTAATTTTTGTATTTCTTTTGAAGTAAGGTCTTTTCCTGTTTCAGAATTTTTAACCTGTTCTTTAATTTTTTTGGTTGTTATGTTCTGACCAATATTTGCTTTATACAAATCATCTATTTGCTTTGCTGTGTATGGTCTAGGGGTATAGTCAGGCAATGACTGTTGATCAACATTAAATCGAGGAAGGGTTGCTATCTTTGCTATCAATAACTCTTTTTGCCCTTTAGTCATTTGACTATAATTATCAGTACCTGTTATGGTTGTTGCAAAATATTTAAAAGCGTCTGAGTTTAATTCTACTTTTATATTCTTTTTAGATAATGCTTCTTTAAGTGCTGATAAAGTAATATCAACATCACCTTTTTTATTTCTTCTAACTCCGATATTTTCATTTAATAAAGCTGATATTTGAAAAGTAACGGAAGCTTTTTCTTTTAATAAAGCATCAAAGTCAGCAGGTTTTAATATTTTTTTAGCTTCAACTAATGTATAAAAATTCTTTTTATCAATGCCTTTTTTATTAACTTTGTCATAAAACAAACTTAATTGGCTGGTAACATCTTCTAATCTCGCTGCATCTTCTGGAGTAACAGGCTCAAATTGACCAATGATGGGCACTTCTTTGCCATCCTTGCCTATTCTGGTTTTTTGTTTATAAATGGGGAATATATTTGGGATTTGATCAAGCTGTTCTCTTATGGTGTTAAGGTCAGCCTCGGTCATTGCGTCTACTTGAGGACCAAGCAGTTCTCGCAACATATTATCTTTCATAATATTTGACATATTATAAAATTGTTCTCTGTCAATAACTGACTTCTCTTTCTCTGTCAGTTCTGTTTCTTGTTTGTATTGTTCTTTTCTAGCGGTAGATATTCTAGAATCATAGTTCGCTAAAACTTTTGCATCAAAAGTATTTTGCAAAGGATCAAAAAGCTTTTGTCCAATAAGATATGCAGTTCCATTACCTTCAAGACCATTGATCTTTAAAGCATTGTTAACAAGAGTAGATACCCACACACTTCTTACATTTTTATCTAGTTGTAACGCAGTATTTCTAGCCTCTTCATCGGTAGCAAATGTTCCTTTAGTAAAGCCTGACTTTGCTCCAACAACATTATAAGTTCCGTCTTCGTTAAAGGTAATGTTATGAGTTTCTAGAATAGGAACCTCTCTATCGTCAGCAGGAGATGGTCCTTTTCTCTTTCCCATTTCAATTTTTAATGCATCAAATGCATTTACATATGTTTCATATAGCGGTTTTGTCTTAGGATCACCTTTAAGTTCATTTATATTTGTCTGATAGACAGAAGCAACTTGTTCTAATTCACTGTCTGATAAGGCAGCTATATCTGTGCCTTTAAAATCTCCATAAATAACTTTTTGGAAAGGAAGATATTTATCATCTATTGCTTGTTGTTCTGGAGATATAACTTGAGATGGCAATACAACAGAGCCATCAGCTACTGCACGATCATAATCTTCTTTATATTGTTCAAACCTTTTATCTTCTTGATTCTGTGCTTCCTGTGCCTGCTGCCTAACATAAGAATTACCCAGTCCTCTTTTGCCCATAACACCACGAAAAACCAAGTCAGATAATGCACCAACTGCACCACCTACTGTTAAGTCATCAAACAGACTTTCACCTAATGGAACTGTATCGCTATAAATACCTAATGCAACAGCATCTTGAGCAATCCCAGCTAATGCTTCTTGGGCTGCTTCTTTTGAACCAGTTGCTAAAGCAAACCTAATTCTTTGTGGTATCTTATGATACATGCCCGGACCTTTAAGTATCCCTTTAAGCAAATGTTGGACAGTGATGACCTCAGACGCTCCTATAGCGCCACCTAATAGCTCTGATACAATTTCTTGACCTTTGCCTACCTCTTCACCCATTGACCTCGCATACTCGATATTTTGGGCTTGCTCAGATATACCAACAGAAACAGCTAATGGAAGTGTTGCTTTGGTTGTAAGAGAGCCTAATGCTTTTTGTGCTGCTTTTGCTTGTGCGCCTCCAGCTAATACTTTTCCACCAAGCCCACTAATTTTAGTAGCAGCAGCGCCCGGAACAAAGAAAGCACCAAATGAACCCAGACCCCCACCTAATTTAGCTGAAAACGCATCTTCATAACCTTCACCTATGCCTAATGCACTTTCATTTAATCCTATTTGTAAGTCTTTAAAAAGATTAACGGCAGCACTGTCATTTCCAGAATCAAATAAACTTGATAAACCCTCACCTGCTGATAAAAAAGTAGAACCAAAACCTCTAGGTATACCTTTAGCAACTTCTCCTACATGACCTAAAATAGTTCTTTCTGTAGGAGCATCGTATGCAGTATAGGTATCAGGATATACCTTTGCTAAGTTATTCTGAATATCAATTAACTCTTCCTTAGATGCATTATCTGGAATGTCTAATTGCCTTCCGTCTGGTAAACGATAGAGTGCCATATTATTTACTATCTATTATATTGGGTATAATATTATTACCTAAAGGTTGAACTGTAGTTGTTGCTGATTCAGGTAAAAGCCGTGATAAAATATAATCAATTTGTTTACTGATTTTTTCAATATCTTCTGCAGCCTTTTCAGGGTCTAAAGTAGTTTCAGTTACTTGCTTTACCTGATCTAAAAGCAATTCATATGTTTTATTTAGCTGTTGATCAACATCACCTTTTATTTGTTGTTTTAAAAGATCAAGCTTAACAATTGCCTCAGCAGCATCAATATTATTTTTATCAGCGCGGATAAACAACTCTTTATGTGCTATATCAATACCAGCCCAATCTTTCGTCATTTTATCTGCGTGCATATTATATGTTTGACTGATTTGCATCTGTGACTGTATAAGTCCTTCAGCGTGCATACGAGTTTGATTATCTGCATTTCTAGTCTGATTTATTAATTGCTCTGCGTCTGCTCTTAATTTAATTTCTTCCATTTCCATTGATCTGTTAATTTGTGCTACAGCATTCGCTTCATCTCTTTGTCCTTTTTTAAGCTTACCTAATTCTGGAACACCTTCACCAATAGTTACAGCAGCTTCGCCAAGATTTCTAGCACCGCCTATAGCTTTACCTAATAAAGCCAAGCCCATGCCTGATAGTTCTGATTGTCTTTCACGCTCTGTAGGTAATTCATATTGTGGTCCTTGTAATCTATCAATTCTTGCCATTAACCCTTCTCGTTGTTTTGGATCAGAAAGCTCTAAATTCAAACTGTCTAAAACCCTTCCTTCAATTAATGTTCTGTTTGTTGTTCTTCGATCATCGAAAGTAGGCACTTCATATTCGCCCCCCCTTGCTTCATAATCTTTTGCAAGACGACCAGCTAAACCTAATACTTGTTCTTCGCTTGTAAGTGTTTCAGGGTTTATAACAGTGTTTCCTTCTTCATCTGTAATATAATTATTGGGTGGTATATTCAACATACTTAAACCAGCATTTTGACTAGAAGGTGAGCCTTTTAAAATTCTTTGTTGTTGGTTTGCAATACTAAATTGTGATGCATCTGCTTCATCACCTAACAAGCCAGCCAGTCTTACCGCTTCCAATCCTGCCATTGGATTAGCATTACCGCCAGCATTGTTGTAAATTTCAAATGCTTGTGGGTTAGATGCAATAAAATTAAATATATCGGTGCTAGTTTTTGCACCACGCTCTCCAAAATAACCTCTTATGCCACCTCTATCTTGTCTAAAAGCTGCTGTACCTTCTACTTCATCAGTTGGAAACAAAGTTGGCGTTGTTGAATCACTAATTAAGTCTTGACCTATGTTAGAAAAACCAGCAAATCCTCCGCCATATCCAGCAGTAGTTCCACTAGTAGGTATCATTGATTGAACATCAATAGTTTCTTCGCCTGTAGGAGACATTCTAGTAGGATAAAAGAGTTCATCCATTACGCTTACTCTATCTTTAACAATTTCTTCGGCTAATTTAGTTACATCAGAACTAGCCATATTATTAATGCCATCAATGTTGTAACCCCTTTTCTTTAACTCATCATCGCTAATTTTAAGGCTTCTTAAAATATTAATATTTTTACCTGTAATCTGTGTTGCGCCACCAACTTGATAGCCTACACGACCACCCATTGCCATCATCTGTATACCTTCTTCTGGCATTTGTTGATTCATTTCCATCATAGGTTGTGCTTGAGACAATCCGTCAGTATTAGCAAATTCATCCATAACACCTTCTACAACAGTTGGTTGTCCGGCTTGATCCCTTGTTTGTTGTGCCGCCATTGCTTTTTCTTCTTGCACTCTTCTTTGCATTTCAGTTGCAATCATATAAGTGGGATACTGAGGACTAGGGTTGTTACCCATAGACATTAACTGATCTTTAGGTATTGACCTTAAATCATTCTGTATTTTTTCATAAGGTGTTGTAATCATTTAGGCTATCCTCCCATTCCTCTATACATACCCAACCCACTCAATCCCAAGCCTACCGCTTGTTGGAATAATCCGGGTTGTTGCTGATAAGTGCTAATTGTTTGATTTGGCGCTAATGGCAATCCTTGTATCATGTTACTAAACATTCCCAATCTTTGTTGAGGGTATGCTTGTTGTCTCAAGAAGTCTTCATAACCAATATCAAGTCCTGCTTGTCTTAATGCTCTCATTTGAGAACCCTGCGATTGCAGTGCATTTATTCTTTGCATTGCGTCAGCAGTTCTAGCTTGTCCTAGTCCCATTAGCTGTTGAGAACTTTGTAATCCATATTGATTAGATAAGTCATAAGCAGATTGTCTAAACTTCTCTTGTGCCTGTCTTGCTGCTTCATTTTGTTGTGCAGCAGTTAAGCCAAGTTTAGCAGCTTCTTGTTTTGCGCTCTCTCCGTATTGGTAAGCTTGCAATCTAAGTTGTTCTTGTTGCTGTCTACCCTGTTCTGTTTGCCCAAATGCTGCCTGTCTAAACCTTTCTTGTTCTTGTCTAGCTTGCTCAGATTGTCCAAATGCAGCTTGCCTAAATCTTTCTTGTTCTTGCATAGCTGCTGCTGTTTGTTGTTGTGCAGTCATACCCATAGCTGCTGCTTGTTGTCTTGCTTGTTCAGATTGACCAAAGCCTGCTTGTGCAAGTTGTTCTTGTTGTTGTCTTGCTTGTTCTTGTGCTTGAAATTGTGTTAATCCAAATTGTCCACCAGCTAATCCTGCTGCTCTTTCTCTTTCTAATTGTTGCTGTGCTGATTCAAAACCAGCTTGACTGCCTTGAGCCTGTATATCTCCTAATTGTTGTGCGAGATTACGCTCTCTTTCTGATTGCATAATAGCTTCACGATAACCACCCAAACCACCTGCTTGAGTTGCAGCATCAGCAGTTTGATCTCCCAACATTCCTGATTGCCTACTTGCTTCTCTTTTTTGTATATCAATAACATTTTGTTGATAAGGAGACATAAAACGATTGATATTTTGCTCATACCCCATACCTTGATATTGAGGACCAGCATAACCTGCTTGATATTGTGAACCTCTTGTATAAGGATTGTATCCAGAATAAACCCTTTCTCCCTGATAACCACTGCCTATTTGTCCTGCACCATAGCCAGAATTAATCGCTCCTGCACCATATCCGGGTTGCAAGTTAGCAGCATTGTAGCCTGATCCAACTAAGCCTGCACCATAGCCAGAATACAATGGCATGCCAGCCATAGATGCTCTTTGGGATGCAATATCAAACTCTCTAGGTGATCCTGCGCCAGCAAAACCCCTAGTCATTGCTTGAGCATTTAACTCATCAGGTGAAAAATAAGCTAATCTTTGTCCACCATATTGACTATATGGCTGAAGCGATTCAGCTTCAGCTCTTTTTAGCAGTCTCGTAAAATAAGGCTTTGCCTCTTCTGGAAACTGCGTCTGAGTTACTTTTTGTTCAGTTGGTTGAGAACTGCCACCACTGCTTCCTCCTCCGCCCATACTATATCTCCTTCCTACATTTGTAAGTTATTTCATCGTAACCATGTGTTATTCCATGATCACGGATTTCTTTTTTAGATGTCCAAAATTCTATACTGGTACAATGCAATCTCTTTGCAAGTTGTTCAATTTCCTTTTGAAATTTATCTGCACCAGTTTCTTCTTTATACCAAGCTATCCATAACAATAGATATCTTTCTGAAGTAAATTCATTTCTTTGTACTTTAGTAATTAAAAACCCATCTTTAGGCTCAATATTTTTATCTACCCATATATCTGCTTCATTATTAATACAGGCATAATATATGTCTTCAAGTGTTTCAGCTTCATAACTTTCACCCTTAATAAAACCTATACTATCTTTAATACTATCCCAAACATTTCTTATATCTGCTTTAACTAAATTAACTTCACTCATTAATTTTTCTCATTAAATTTAACCTCGTAAACAACATTTGTTTTTTTCCAATTTTCTCTATGCTTAACCCAATGCCAAAATCCGGGTCTAGATATAATTTCAATGCCATCACATTTATTATCTTTAGCCCACTTATATAGAATATCTAAGCCTAATGAAGCCCAATTATCCATTTTCTTTCCAGCTAATAAATCAATATTCAACATTCTTAATCCTGTAGGATATTCTTGAAATTGTGTTATACAACAACCGCCAATCTTTAGATCATCAGTATTAAAAACAATCCACAAATGACTTCTTTCATCAATTAAATTGTTATAAATATCATTAACACCCATCTTTCCTGATGACCTTTTAACGGCTCTTTTTAAGATAATCTTTGCTTCTTCCCACACAACATCCAATGTTTCTGGTGGCACAAAAGAAATATCTAATACTGGTAATATATTTTTAGCTGGCTCATTCACGCTGGTAATACTTTCCTTGGATTAACTTTCTTTGGTGCTTTTTTAGTTCCTTTGCTCGCCATTCTAGTACGATCAATCATTGAATCCATTTCTTTTTGCCCTTTCTTTACATCACCATCACCTAGTCCATAAAGCACATCAGCAGGAACAATGTATTCTTCATTAGATACAGCTATCTTTTCTCTAGCGCCTATAGTTCCGGGAATTGAATCTGACAGTCCAGTGCCTTCACCTTCAATAAGCCCTTCGGTTTGTGCGCCCGGAGCAATTTGTTGCATTACCATTTCTTTAATCATTTGATAAGTTTCATTGCCATACTTATCAATAAATGTATTTAATACTTCAATATCTTCGGTTTCTCCTACTAAAAAGCTTATTAACTCTTGTGTTAATGGATCAGACATTATCTCTTCAGGTGTTGCATTATTAGCTTCAGGTATCTTAGTTTGCATAGCTTCAGATGCCATAGCTTCATTAGGCATAGATGCATTAGCCATCATAGGATCAACAGGAGGTGCTGCTGGAGGTGCTACAGGAGGTGCTACAGGAGGTGCTGGCTGTATCATTGAAGGATCAACAGGTGGTGCAGCCATCATTGAAGGATCAACTGTCGGTAAAGTAGGTTCAAAAGTTTTTCCCTCTGCATAACCAACTCTGCCGCCTTCCTTCCAACCGCCCGGACCGCCTATTAGTGGGGGTGGTAAGATTTGCATTGGAGAACCTGTTGGGTGTGGAATTGTCTTGATAGCATTTAGTAATCTCTCTTCTGCTGTTGGTGGGATAATGCCTGCCATCCTCTGAGAAGGATCAATAGCTTGTTGTGCAGTCATTTGTCTCCGTATATCTTCTGCCGATGGTTGTAGGTTCAAGTAATCGCCTTGGTAATCGCCTTGAGTTTCACCTTGAGTTTCTCTTATACCTCTTATATCCCTTGCGCCAATGGTTGGTTGTACAGTAGGTGGAGCAGTAGTTAGTCGGGAAGGTTGTCCTACATTTGGAACATAACCAGAAGGTGCTGATAAATCTTTTGGAGTACGATCAACATTGGAATACTGACTTTCAGGAAGATACATATCTGCCAAAGGAATGGTTGGCATATCACTGCCCCCGCCTAAACGCTTTGCTTTTGAAGATGCAGAAATTAAGTTTTGCATTGAGGACATAGGGTCTATTGGCGCTGTAGCAGTTATGCCTTGCATATTAGGATCAGGAGTCCAATTAGGGTCTTTTGGCGTTTGTCCTAATTGTTGTGACATTTGTCCCATCCCCATAGATGGTGGTGGTGCCATCCCACTATCGTCATGCATTATTGGGGATAAACCTTGCATTTCACCTCCAAATGTTAATTGATCGTTAATGTCACCACCTCCAAATGGATTAGGAGCCATTGGATCACCAACAGGCATAGTAGTCGCTATTGGTCCACCGCCCTGCTGTCTTAATGCCTCTAACGAAGCTATTGTTTCAGCAGAAGACTGTTTTCCTTGGGCAGGCATTAGTGTTGGTGGGGGTTGTCCTACATTTGGATCGAATCCGGGATGAATATCTGTCGGCATTCCCCCAAAAGAGCCTTCGGGAGTCCAATCAGGAATATTTGGCAAGTCATTTCCGATAAAATTATTTTCATTATACCAATTGCCTACATTGCTGGCTTGTTGTTGTTCTTGAAGTTCTTGTGGTGATACATAACCGCCTTCAAAAATATCTGGAGAAATATTAAAATCATCTCCAAACATAGCTGGAGCAGCAGGTGTAGCTGGAGCAGCAGGTGTAGCTGGAGCAGCAGGTGTAGCTGGACCTTGAGTTACATAATCTTCATATTGTAAAGATTCATCAGGTCTTCCATTTCCACCCATTCCAGACTTACCAACAGGAGGTGTTGGTGGTACTACTGGAGGAGTAGGAGGAGTATAAGGAGTAGTAGGAGTAGTAGGAGTAGTAGGAGTAGTAGGAGTAGTAGGAGGAGGAGGAGGAGTATAAGGATCAGGCTGGAAAAAAGTTTGTCTAGGTGCTTGTGGGAAATAAGAAGGCATCCCTCCAAATGGTTGATTGTAGCCACCTCCACCGAATCCACCACCATAACCTCCACCATAGCCTCCACCATAACCTCCACCATAGCCTCCACCATAGCCTCCACCGAATCCACCGCCAAATCTAGGGCTATCATTATAGCCACCGCCATAACCTCTGCCAAAGCCACCGCCATAACCTCCACCCATTGGAGATGAATAAGGACTGGATATAGGTGCATAAGGATTTAACATATAAGGTGCGCCTTGTGCGGCACCATAGAAATTCTGATATCCACCAGACTGAGTTGGTGAAAATACTTGGTTAAAATCATAACCAGATTGTGGCGATGAGAATTGACCTCCGTCTTGACCTTGACCTCCGTCTTGACCTCCTGTTAATGCAGTAGCACTAGGGTTCAACGAATTAAAGTAACTAAACTCAGGCATAAATCCTGATTGCATACCAACTGGTATATTTGATGTAGTTCGCATAGCTGGTGCGCTATATAAATTATTATTTCCAAAGCCACCCACATTAAAGTTACCATAGCCTCCGCCACCGCCTTCTATACCGCTATAGCCTCCGCCAAAGCCCATACCTTCACCTCCATCATAACCTCCGCCAAATCCACCATCATAGCCTCCGCCATAGCCTCTACCGTTATAATTAAACATTCCACCACCCTGATAGCCTTTTCTGTCTTTTTCAGCATTGCCTTTAATAGCGCCACCATCTTTTGCATATCTAACAGGTATCTGTTCTGGGTTATCTGCATACAACTGAGCGAGTCTTTCTTCTTCCTCTTTTTCTCTTCTGGCTACATCTGCCTCAAATTGTTCTTGAGAATCCATTATACCAGTAGCACCCATTCCTAGACCCATAGGTATTGCTGCTCCATATGATGAAGCGCCTTCTGCCAAACTACTTAGACCTGTTCTAAGTGGTGTCTCGCCTCCAAACGCACCTGCTATGTTTTTACCGAACCAATTTTCTGTTCCGGCTTTAGCTATACCTTCAGTTGCTGCTCCTTTAACAATATTTGGCAAACTTTCGGTGGTAAATTTTCCTAATGCTTGCTGTCCTAATTGGTTCAATGCTCCGGGAGTTGCTAATGCTTGAACATGGGCTGGTGCAGCACCAGTAATGCCCTGACCAACAGAAATAGATGGTGTTGCCATAGTAGAATCAGAAAGCAACTTTGTAGTTTCAGTTCCAAGAGCCTTTTGTCCTTCAATAGTACCTTTTGCAATGTCTCCTGCTCCTTGTGCCATATGACCCATACCATAACCAGTAACTGCACCTAACAAGCCTTTTTTAAAGTCACCTGTGACTGCCCATGTTCCAAGACCACTCATAAGAGAAGTTCCAAGCAAGCCCATACCCATTGCCCCACCAGCCCATGACGCAAGCATTGGAACAAGGAAAGGAAGAAAAGCTTCAGGCTGTCCAGTTTCTGGATTGATAGTTAATGGCGCAACTTGTGATAATCCACGCACTTCTGCTGGATTAACATGCATAAGCATAGTATCGCCATAACGACCCTGATCTGCTACATTCTGTGTTTGTTGCTGAATACTATTCATTATCTTTCCTCTTTGGTTTCACAGCCAAACATATTAAAACTCATGTTTACTGCACTTGTATATACTTTTACTACATCTGTTTGGTTTAATGTTATTCCTAAAATGATTGCTAAAGAATCATTGGCTGCTACAGATTTACCATAATATAAATACTGTTTATCGTCTGCACTAGCACCGGCTACATGAACACTTAATCTAAAAGTAATGGCAGAACCTGAGCGATTTGCTGCCACAATAGAACTAACTGTAGTTTGGGTCATGTCTGGAACTGTATAAAGTACAGTAATTGTTGTTGCTGATGGGTCTACTTGTCCCAATACTTTTAAACTATCAGCCATGTTTCATTCCCATTAATAAAAAGCTGTGTCTTTTAATTGCTTTACTAACACCAGACTGTTGTAAATTTTTTAGACTACCAATTTCTTGATTTATGTCTTGAATTGCTTGCTCAATTGTTCTTCTAGTAAATGATTGATCATCAAAATTATAATCTTTTGAAGGTATTGGTAAAGGTATTGTAGATTTTTCTGCCATTATCTTTTCCCGTCAGGTCTAATTTCTAATCTTAAATCGCCTAATCGCCAACCATAATCAACATTATCACTAGATACTCTAATAGCACATTGCCTACTTCTTGCTCTAGTATTAGAAAAAGTAGAATCAGGAGTAACTGATATAGTCGATAAAGTAGACAATGACTCTAAAGGATAGTTTCTGCCTTTAATATTTATTGTTACTTCATTGCTAGTAGATGTTTGATCTCTAAATTCAACATCAGGTATAAGCTTACTAATAAACATAAATTTTTCTCCATCAGGGTCTAGGTCAAAATCACTAGATTCAATATAAGATGTAAATGCAGAACCATCTGAACTATGACCAAACTCATGATTATATAAGTAATTTAAATTACTGGTATCAATTTTTCCTGCTGCTATAGGATAGTCTAGTGTTAAAGCTACATTCCATGCAGTACGAGCAAAATTATCTTCAGTTGTTCCTATAGACCAAACTTGCTCAAGATAGTTATATATAACATAACGATCTATTTCATCTGAAGAAGAAGATGGATAGAAAAACATTACTTCATTATTGTCTTCATTTGCTGCTGCAAAAACTTTATATAATTGCCCTAAATTTATATCTGTGAAGATATAATCTAAAACTGTACAAGGCAATCTTTGTGCTGAACCTGTATAAGTATAAAATCCACCACGATCCATAAAATAAACTGAATTATTTGCATTAACACAAGCATTAGGAGAGATCATTGATGGTCCTTTTGCTACTTCATTAAAAGTAAATATAAATGGTTGACCTACAAAACGCATTGAAGTAATCCCAATGTCAGTCCAAATTAATATTTCTTGCCTAGTTTTTAATGCACCAATTATTGAAGAACCTGCTGACAACTTAACGCCACCAGCCTGATTGGTTGCTGTAGGTGTCCAATCAGCAGCATTTTCAGTATCAGACCATCGAACCAATAAAGGCTCTATAGTCGAACTGCCTACAGCATTAGAGCCAAAACATATAATATGTCTGTCAACCTCTGACATCATAATTTGTAAAGCTAGTGTTGGTGTATCACTTGCACTACCTAAAGAACTAAAAGGAATTGCTCTTGTATCTGTTCCTGAAGATTCATCCCAATAATAAATCCCTCCACCTCTAACACAAGCAATTGTATCATCACCAAAATTGTCAGCAGACCAAAGTCTTAATTGATTTGTTGATGAAATAGCAGAAGCAGAACCAAATGTTCCTCCGCCCCATGTACCTACACTCCAACCCGTTGATTTAAGATAAGTATCCAATCCTGTATTAATTTGATAAACACCATCAACACCTGCACCACCATTACCACTATCACTGCTATTAGCTGTGACTGTATCACCATCAGTATCTTTTGCTGTAAAAGTGTATGTGTCTGTAGTTACTAAAATAATTTGATATTCTTGATTTAGTACAGCAGCCGTAATTAAACCGCCTAAAGTAACAGCACCACTAATTGTTACAAAATCACCAACTACTGCACCATGATCATCATCGGTTGCAGTTATAGTAGAAGAGCCATCGGTAGCAGAAAACAATATACCATTAGTAGTTGTAGCTCTAATTGGCGTTATATCATTAAATCCTATCCCTTCTTTTAAATAAAGCTTTTGATGTGTTCCTAATACTTGATAGTTTGTTTGTGAAATGTTTCGATAGATATGTATGTTTCTACAAGTACCAATAAAAGTATTAGCACTATTTTTTTCCCAACCGCCAATACGCTCAGGTCTTCCTTTTCTAAATCTAATTTTATCAGAATCGTACCAACCGCCTTCATTGCTATAGTTTGTTCCTTCACGATTAATTCCGGGTCTAAATATGTATTTCCTTAATGGCATTATTGTTTATCCTCTTCTTCATCAATCTCTTTATAGTAACCGACAATATGCAATATTTGCTCTATGTATCTAGTAACTTCGCCCATTGTCATACTTAAATTTTCATAACCCTGTGATGTTAGCCCATAGTACGCTACTCTTGGCTCTTCTCCAGCCTCAATTGCTGTTAAATACACCTGCATTACATCAGGAGAGAGTATTCTCCACTCAATTGCAGCCGACTCAATAGGTTCTGGCAGGGGTGGATGGTAAATTGGCGCTCTTTTTGCCACTGTAACTACTTCCACAGGCTTAACTTGTGGTTGTTGGTTGGCTCTGTCCCCGAACAAGGAGAACGAAGAGCAACCGTTAATTAGTAGTAGCGGTATTAGTAGTAGCTTTTTCATCAAATTGGTCTGGGTTTGTTATTGTGGTTAGGTTAGCCACTACTCTGGCGGAGGCTTTATTGATCTTGCCTTGTAATAATGCAGGTTTAGCGAGTGCCATGCCCTCAAGATTGTGTTTAGCAAACTTATTCCTTAAATTGGTTACTTGTGCTTGGCTTGCAGAGTATTGAGTATTAAGGTTTTGAATCTGGGCTTGAGTCTTTTTTGCAGATTCTAGTGCTTTTACAATCTGTTCGTTTTGATCTTGAATGGTTCTTTCAAGTACCGCCTGATTACTAATAGCGGTTTGTAGTTCAATCTTTGCCTTATCTAATTTAGCAAACATAACCGCATTAATAGAAGCCGATATAAAGAAAGCTACACCTAAGACTATAGCCAGTTTCATTTATCTTTTTTTACTTTGACATTAACAGTTGTGTAGGCTTCATTAATATTGAGCGTTGATTTATCATCACCCACATATTTGCCTTCATCATCTCTAGCACGAATTGTTTTTTCTTCGTAACCAAGAAAGGTTTTTTTAAACCAATTAGTTAAACCAATAGCCATATTATTCTCCGTTTATTCTTTTTCACCTTTAAAACTCTTTGAGCTGCCAGATGTTCCTGCATAAAGTCCAAACCAAGCTGCTCCTGCACCTACAACAATAGATATTAAGCCTGATTGTTCAAAACTAGGTTCCGGTAAATCCATGAACCAAAAAGTTGTGTAATACAGTAGGTACATATAAACAGACAAAAATACTCTTGGAAATATTCTCCAGCTATCAACAGCTTGAGCTACAAAGATAATTTTTTGATAAGGGTTATTGTTAGTAACATCTTCTAAGTCCCTGATCTTGTCTTTAAGTGCACCAATTTCTTGCACCATCGCCATGAACTTACTAAGGTCCATTTCGACTTCATTTCGATCCATATCTCCACCAAATCTGCCGGTTGGATAATGCTCATCACTCATAATTCACCTATACTGTATATACATCCAAGGCATCAGCCTTGCCTTTAACTTTAATTGTTGATATTAATCTTAACTCAAATTTTGTAAATTGAGCAGTGCTTTCTCCTATAAGAAGATCAACACCCACTTCTTTGGTTGCTGACTCTAATCTTGCTGCTGTATTTACTGCATCTCCAATAGCAGTATAGTCAAACCTGCTTTCCGAACCCATGTTGCCTATAACAGCCTTACCTGAATTAATACCTATACCAATGGCAATTGAGGGCATTCCTTTCTTTTTAAACTCTTTATTCAAGTCTTCCATGTTTTTCATAATGTCTAAAGCACAATCAATTGCTCTTGTTTCGTGGTCCTTTTGATCTAAAGGAGCATTAAATATTGCCATCATTGCATCCCCAATATATTTATCCACCATGCCTTCGTGTTTCTGTACGGCTTTTTGCTGTGCAGTTAAGGCTTTATTCATAATGTAGGTAACCTCCTCTGGGGGAAGAGACTCGGAAAGAGAGGTAAAACCTCTGACATCTGTGAACAAGAACGTAGCGTATTTCTTTTCGCCCCCTAGTTTCAATAACTCAGGATTGTTTTGTAGCCTTTTCACTTGACGAGGATCAAGATAGTGTTCAAATTGTTTTTTAATTAGTTGTCTAAGTTTATATTGTTCCCTAAACCTTAAATAAAAC
>Ga0255047_10000106_pt1 | contig 56102 bp, 63 predicted proteins | sample JV7_2_1_MG_FD_183640 | JGI IMG/M metagenome (GOLD analysis project Ga0255047, IMG submission 183640) | Seawater microbial communities from Jervis Inlet, British Columbia, Canada - JV7_2_1 | ecosystem: Environmental > Aquatic > Marine > Inlet | place: Canada: British Columbia | collected 2016-10-06
ACGCCGTGCCGACGAGCCATGGCAGCAATGCGGCGTTCTCCACCGGATCCCACGCCCAGTACCCGCCCCAGCCGAGGACCTCATAGCTCCACCATCCACCGAGGAAGATCCCGGCAGTGAGGAACGTCCAGGCCAGCAACGACCAGCGATGGGTGCGGTCGAGCCACGTCGTGCCCCGGTCGGCCCTGGCGAGTGCGGCAATGGCGAAGGCGAAGGGCACGGTGAACCCGACGTACCCCAGGTAGAGCAGCGGCGGGTGCACCGCCATGAGAATGTGATTCTGCAGCAAGGGGTTCGGGCCGAGACCATCGAGCGGCGCAATCGCCGCGCCCAATGGGAGGAGCGAGGATGCCGTGCAGACGCCATCGGTGACCGACGTGCACAGCGCAAACGGATTGGCTGCAGTCGCCATCAACCCGAACCAGAAGACGGCAACGGCACCCATCACCCCGAGCGCACCGGCACCGAGGCCATCGGTGCGACGCATCGTCCACCACACGACCGTGGTGAAGACCGCCAGCAGAACACCCCACAACACGATCGAGCCTTCGAGCGCCGCCCACCCCGAGGCGAGGAGGAAGACGAACGGCGTCGACCGCGCCGTGTTGGCCGCCACGTAGGCGATCGAGAAGTCGTGGGTCAAGATCGCGATCTCGATCGCGACGAATGCGACCAGGCCGCCTGCGAGCAGTCCGACCACCGGTAGGCGCAGCGAGTCCCGATCGGCGGAGCCGCGCATCGCACCGCGGGCCCCGACCACGGCGAGCACCGCGGCAGAGACCAGGGCGACGAGAATGCCGGCGTACCCGACGACCGCGATCACGGCTGGGCGTTGGGATGGTCCGGGTCGTACACGCCGTCCTCGGTGCCGTACTGCTCGTCGTGTTTCACGAGCATCGTGTCCGAGTGGAACAGGTCACCGTCCCATACGCCCTCGACGACCACCCCGATACCCTCCGCAAACAGCTGAGGGGGAGCACCCGCGTGCAGCACGTGCACTGTTTCCCGGCCGTCGGTGACCACGAAGTCGACACCGGCCGTGGTCGAGGCCAGCGATCCCGGCACGACCTGACCGCCCAGCCGCTGCCGCGCGCCGCTCGGGTCCTGACCGATGAGTTCCGTGGGCGTGTTGAAGTAGACGAGGCTGCTGTTGAGATTGACCAGGAGCACCGCCAGAACAGCGACGGCGATCACCGCAGGAGCCAGGAACTTCCAGTACCGGGTCACTGCAGGTCCTCGAGCCGCCTCCTGGTGCTCCGGATGCGGGCGGCGATCGACAAGGCGAAGGCGAGCAGCGACACGTAGGTCACGCCATGCGCCAAGGCCACCCAGGCCCACTCGGTCACAGCACACCACCTTCACCCGCGAGGTTCGGGGCCACGACGGCCTCCCCGGCGACGGGAGCTTCGCCACCGGTCTCGAGCTCGCCCAGGGTGTCCTCGAGGCGGGCGAGCTCCATGCGTTTGGCCATGAACGCGGCGTAGACGACCGTGAAGGCGATCACGCCGACGAGCAGCGCCGTCACCATGAGCGGGTCGTCGATCTGGAGGCCATCGGGACGGACGATCGTCGGCGGCTGGTGGAGGGTGCGCCACCAGGTGACGGAGAAATGCACCAGAGGAACCTGGACGATGGCGACGACGCCCAACACGGACGATCGTCGCGCCCGCGCCGTGGGCTCTGAGGTCGTGCGGCGCAGCGCCAGGTACCCCAGGTAGACGAAGAACATGATCGCGGTGAGGGTGAGCCGGGCGTCCCAGGTCCACCACACGCCCCAGGTCGGCTTTCCCCAGATCATGCCGAGCACGATCGTGAGCCCTGTGAAGAACACCCCGACCTCGGCCGAGGCCGCCGCCCACCGATCCCACGTCAGGTTCTTCGTGACGAGGTACCCGATGCTGCCCAGGAGCGTGACCGTGAACGCCAGATAGGCGAGCCACGCCGCAGGCACGTGGACGTACATGATGCGCACCAGGTCGCCCTGCACGACATCGGCCGGAGATGCCATCGCCAGGACGAATGAGCCGAGGACGGCGAGCGCGGCGGCCGGCCAGGGCCAGCGGCTGGTGCGGATCTCCGTCGTCATCGAATCTCCTGGAGGGGGCGGGCCGTCAGCGTGCCAACGATCGCGAGCACGAGCACCACGACGACCATCAGCACGATCCAGCTGAGGATACTTTCGCCGAGCCGTAACCCCTCGAAGGCGGAGGTAGCGGCGAGCAAGAGGGGAACGGACAAGGGGGCCACCAGAAACGGTACGAGAGCAGTCCCGCCGCGGCCCCACGCCACGATGCCGGAGGCAATCGCACCGAGCATGCCGAGGCCCGCAGCCACCAGAGGCAGGATGGCCAGCAGCCACGCGATGCCGGTCAGGGGCAGGTCGTACAACACCACAGCCACAACGCCGGTGATGATCTCGAACACGAGCAGGAGCACCGCAGCTGAGCCCGCCCTCCCGGCGAACCCGGCTGCGGGATCGAGCCCGAGGAGGGCGAGGGTGTCCCGTTGCGCCGTGGTCTCTGCCGCGGCCTGACGCACGGCGACGAGCACGCCGAAGAGCATGACGATCACCCAGTACAACCCGGAGCCGATCCGTTCGAGCAGCAGTGTGTCCGTGCCCACGGCGAGCGGGATGAGGAGCAGTGCGATCGCACCAAAAGGAATCGTGATCCAGAGCACCTCACCACGGCGCCGTTCCCGCACGAGGTCGCGCCTGGCGATGGCGCGCGCCTGGCTGGGAATCGAGGGCTTCATGCCAACGTCCCCGCTTCGAGCTCAGTCGTGCGGTCGGCGGCCGCCGTCACCCGATCCCGGTCATGCGACACGAGCACGGCAGCACCCCCGTCTGCAACGGTCCGGGCGACCAGGGCCTCGACGAGATCGACCGCATCGCGATCCAGCGACGAGTGCGGCTCATCGAGGAGGAGGAGCGTGGGTGCTCGCATGAGCTCCCGAGCGAACTCGGTTCGGCGCTGCATGCCGAACGAGGAAGCGCTGGACCTCCTGACGCCGGCTGCAGCGAGGCCGACCGCGGCAAGCGCCGCGGTCGCTGCCGATCGGTCGTAGCCGCCGACGTCTGCGGCGAACTCCAGATTCTCGGCCAGCGTGAGTTCCGGGTAGAGGCCTGGGGTGTGTCCGATGTACCCGATGCGCCCTCGCACATCGACGGCCTCTGGCCCCGCCACATCCACGCCGAGCACTTCGGCTCGGCCGGTCGTCGGCCGGATCAGCGACGCCAGTACGCGCAGCAGGGTCGTCTTCCCCGCGCCGTTGCGGCCGAACAACCCGATGACCTCACCGGCGGCAACGTCGAGGTCGATCGCGCGCAGGACGGTGTGGCCGCCGAGGCGGACACCAACTCCCGAAAGGGTGACGAGGCTCCCTGACACAATCGGGAAGTGTACGAACCCGATTCGCGTTGCATCCTCGGAAGACCACAAAGGAACGTTCATGGCGACCATCAACCTGACCAAAGAGACCTTCGAGGAGACCGTCCAGAGCAACGACGTTGTTTTGATCGATTTCTGGGCGGAGTGGTGCGGACCATGCCGCTCCTTCGCTCCCGTGTACGAGAAGGTCTCGGAGCAGTACCCGGAGATAGTGTTCGCCAAGGTCGACACCGAAGCGGAGCAGGAGCTGGCCGGGTCCTTCAACATCCGGTCGATCCCGACCCTCATGGTGTTCAAGGAGCAGATCGGGATCTTCTCCCAGCCGGGCGCGCTCCCCGAGGATGTCCTCACCGACCTCGTCGGTCAGGTCGAGCAGCTCGACATGGACGAGGTTCGCAGCCAGATCGAGAACGAAGAGCACAACCACGCTCACGAAGACGCCCACGAGCACGACCACGCCCACTGAGGGGCGTCACACCAGGTCGGCCAGCAGTTCCTGTGCCTGTTCGAGGTTCTCCCGGTGGACCTGGACGATCAGCTGATACGCCCCCATCATCCCCGGGTCGGTGATCACCGCTGCGGGGATGTCGGCGCTGCTGAGCCTGGCCCACGCCTCGTCCGCCACTGCGCGGTCTGTCGTGAGGAGGGCGGCCACGAGGTCGTCCGATCTGACCATGATCAGCCGCTCGCTCCGCCGGTGAAGTTCCACGACGCCAGGCGCACCGTAGGGACGTGGGTCACCCCGGAGCCGAACTCGGAATCGGCGAACCGGTCGTCTCCGCCGACATCGAGCACCCTGCCGGGCCCGAGGGCGTCGGCGAAGCCTTGGGTGAACCGCAGGTTCGACACCGCATCGGTGATGCGGCCGTTCTCGATCATGAAGGTCCCGTTCCTCGTCAGCCCGGTCACGACCAGCGTCTTTTCGTCGAGGACGCGGCAGTAATTGAACGTCGCCACATACAGGCCGCGCCCGACCGCGGCGATCATCTCGTCTGGACTGGCACCGCCTGGGCGCAGGAACAGATTCGTCGCGATCGGTCCGAACCAGGTGTTCGGACCGTACATGTGGTTCCCCGTCGACACCGCATCTGCGAGCGCAGCGCTCTTGCGATCGTGCGTCACGCCGTTCGTCGTGCCGGCCGTGACGAGCTCGACTCGGCTGCGCGGCGTCCCTTCACCGTCGAACGGGACCCCGATTGCTCTGGGATCGCAGGCGTCTTCGACCAGCGTGATCGCCTCGTCGAATTGGGCGGTCCCCGCCGCGGCGGCAGAGCGACGCTCGTTCACCGCCTTGCCATTGAAGAAGTACACCGCCAGGAAGACCGCGATGGTCCCGACGGCCTCGGGACCGAGGACGACTTCGTAGCCGCCCGGCTTCGTGTCGAACGGTGCCGCCGAATCATTGGCGCGTCGTGCGGCAGAAGCACCGAGGGCAGCGGCGTCGAGATCGGTCACGGAGGCCGAAGTCCTGTGCCCGGATCCAGCCGACGTACCCGTCTGATGAATCCCGTCGAGAACGGCTTTGGAGGTCCGCGACGCCGCGCCATGCCCAGCCGTGTTGCGATACACAATGGTCCAGCCTTCGGTGGAACAGAAACCGGCTGCGGAGAGGCCTTGGCCCGCAGCGACGAACTCGCGCACCAGCTGGGCTCTGGTTGCCGGATCGGCACCGGCGGTGGCCTCGTCCCAATGGGGAGCGCCCCCGATGGCGACAGGAGCCGTGAGCCCCGACCACGACCCGTCAGGCGACTGCAACTCGGCAACGGCAACCGTTTGGTCCACCAACCGACGCAATGCATGTTCATCGGTCCTCGTGCCAGCACCAGACGCGACCTTGCCGTCGACGGCCACCCGGAGATGCACGGTCGAACCGTCCTCTGACACGTTCTGATGAATGAACGAGTTGGCGAACCGCGTCAGCGCGAGATTGCCCGTCGCCACCATGGTCTCGGCCTCGATACCCGGCGGGACCATCGAGATGAGCCGGTCGGCGATGTCCTGTGCCCTGGTCATCCCCTCACCCCCACTCTGGTAGCAGCGAACCGAGCGGGCCCTGCGGAGTGCCCGGTGTGCGCCACCTGGATCGGCTGACCCTTGCCACAATTCGGCGTCCCCCAATGCACCCACTCGTCCACGCCTGCCAACCGGTCCATGCGTCCCCAGAACTCCGGGGTGATCCCGGTATAGGTCGGGTTCTTCACCATCCGGCCTCGCCTGCCGTTCTTGACCTCCCAGCCGATCTCACACCCAAACTGGAAGTTGAGACGCTTGTCGTCGATCGACCACGACCGGTTCGTCGCCATGACGACTCCGTCGTCGGTGTCGGCAATGATCTCGTCGAGCGAGCCGGTGCCGGGAAGAAGCCCGACGTTGGTCATGCGCACCATCGGAAGCCGGTTGTACCCGTCCCCACGCACCATGCCACCGGGAGGGAGCCCGGCGATGGCTGCCGAGTCCCGACCGGAAAGGACGCCGACCCAGATCCCGTCCTCGACGATGGGCACGCGTTGGGCCGCGGTCCCTTCATCGTCGTAGCCGAACGTACCCAGAGCCCCGGCCAGCGTGGCATCAGCGGTGATGTTCATGAGCTCGGATCCGTAGCGGTGTCGGCCGAGACGGTCGAGTTCGAGATGTGACGTTCCGGCGAAGGCCGCCTCCCAGCCGAGGATCCTGTCGAGTTCGATGGCATGACCGACCGACTCGTGGATCTGCAGGCCGAGCTGCGAGCCTTCAAGGATGAGGTTCGTCTGGCGCTCGTCCACGTCGGGTGCGGTCAACAGCGCGGCGGCCTCCTCTGCGATCCGTTCGGCGTTGCCGAGGTAGTCCCACGCCCGCACGACTTCATACCCCCCGGTCTCATACTGCCCGAATGACTGGGGAAACGACCGCCGCTGCACCTCGTGCTCACCAACCGCTGTGGCGCTGAACCCGCCACCGGACTCGACGAGATGCTGCTGAATCCGACTGCCCTGGGAATTGGCGTACCACTTGTCTGTTACCCAGAAGCTCAGCGTCCCTCTGGCGATCTCGACGCCGTCGACGGCGGCCATGGTCTCGTTCACCGCAAGGAGCAGATCCACCTTCTCGGTCGTCGAGACCGCGAGCGGATCCTCATCGTGAGGCGTGGAGTACGTCGTTTCGACAACTGGGACATCGGCGAAGTCCATCGGGTCGCCCGGAACGGACGCGCTCGCCTTGGCGATCTGCGCCGCCTGCTCTCCGGCACGGCGGGCACCGGAATCGCTGATGTCGTCGGTGGCGAAGAACCCCCACGACGAGCCGATGAGCGCCCGCACGCCCACGCCGGCACGGTCGGCCCTGCTGACCGAATCGACGTCTTGGTTCTGCACGGCGACGCTCTCCGTGGCGGCTTCCACCACCCGGGCGTCTGCGTACGAGGCGCCAGCATCGAGGGCACCCTGGACCGCGGCTGCTGCGTAGTCATGCATGGTCCGAGAGGGTAGGACGCCCCGCGGATGGCAACCGACCAGGTGGGGACAGTCGCCGGCCGCCACGAAGCGGCCCGACGTTCTCTCCGATGAAGGAGGACGCTCATGTGCCGTCTCTACGGATTCACCGCCAACGAACCCACCCAGGTCGAGTGCAGCTTGGTGTCTGCCCAGAACGCTCTGCGGGTGCAGTCGGACCGGGACGGCAGGGGCAGGCGCAACGCAGACGGCTGGGGCATCGCCACCTGGGCGGGAGGGCGCGTGGACGTGGCCCGATCGGCGCATCCGGCATTCGCCGATCGTCGGTTCGCCGACCATGCCTCGGCGAGCCGATCACGAGGCACCGTCGCCCACGTCCGGGCCGCCACGGTCGGCAGCGTGCTCATCGACAACACCCACCCCTTCACGTACGGCCCCTGGGCGTTCGCCCACAACGGCACCCTTCCGGGACATCAGGAGCTGCGGCCGGCGCTCCTCGAAGAGGCGTTGGGCGTACCGAGTGGGAGCACGGACTCCGAGCTGATGTTCCGCTGGATCCTCGGCAAGATGGCCACACATGGCCTCGACCCCGGACAACGTGCATCGGAGCCCGAGGCGCTCCTCGACCTCGTTGCCGACTCGGTGCTCGAACTGATCCGCCGCTCGATCGAAACGTCGTCGGAACCTCCAGGACTCAACCTGCTGCTCAGCGATGGCGTGAACCTGGCCGCGTCACGGTGGGGAAACAGCCTCTACTGGTTGGAGCGGGACGCGGTGCGCGACTGCGCGGTGTGTGGCACCAATCACTGCCCCACAGCCGATGAGGAGTACCGGGCCGTCGTGGTGGCGTCGGAGCCCATCACGGGAGAACCCTGGATGGAGGTTCAGGAGGGCACCGTGATTGCCGCTGCGCCTGGCCGCGAGGTACGAACCAGGGATCTGATGCAGAAGGCCGCGTAAGGTCGGGCGCAGCGTCTGCGAGTTCGGAGCCCATGGCACACACCCACTGGCCGGGTGAATTCACCTACTGCCCGCACTGTCGGGCGAAGCTCGAGTCGAAGCCGATCGGTCCCGCGATGCGCATGGCATGCCCCGAGTGCGACTTCGTTCACTTCCGCAACCCGGCCCTGGGAGCCGCCGTCGTCATACGCGACGAGATGGGGCGCCTGCTGATGGTGAAGCGCGGGGGGACGGTGACCCGGTCCGGGTACTGGTCGCTTCCTGCTGGCTATGTGGACTACGGCGAGGAGGTCCGCACCGCCGCCGCCCGCGAGCTGCGCGAGGAGACCGGTCTCGAGGCCGCGATCGGTGAGGCGGTCTTCGTCGCCACCAACTTCCACGATTCCGAGAAGGTCAGCGTCTGCATCTGGTTCGAGGGGACCGTCACCGGAGGCGCCCTCGAGGCCGGAGACGACGCCGTCGAAGCGGCCTTCTTCCCGCTCGATGACCTGCCGGATCTGGCTTTCGAAACCGATCGCGAGCTGATCGACCGCTTCCTCGCCGAGCCCTGACGGCTCCTGGCGCCGGGGCGCGGCCCCACTCCCGTTCGTGCGTGGGAAGCGGCCACTTCGCCCGGGCCATTTCGCCCGACTGGTTCGCAAGAACGGCGGGGGCGGGCGAAGAACACTGTCCGAAGGCCGACGGTTCGCCGCCAGGGCACGCGGCGCATCGCTTCATTGGGTGGTCCCCACAAGGAGCACCCATGGACATCACTGCCGGAAACACCGCCGTCGTCATCACCGACCCCCAGAACGACTTCCTCAGCCCGGACGGGGTCACGTGGGGCCTCGTCGGCGCCAGCGTCGAAGAGAACGGGACCGTCGCCAACATCGGTGCCGTCATCCGTGCGGCCAAGGACGCCGGCTACCCGGTCTTCGTGTCGCCGCACTACTACTACCCCACCGACCACGGTTGGCAGTTCGGGGGCACCGTCGAGGCAATGATGCACGACATCAACATGTTCGACCGCAACGGCGCACTCAGCCTCGACGGCTTCGAGGGCTCAGGAGCGGATTGGCTCGAGGAGTACAAGCCGATGATCAACGACGGGGCGACGGTCGTGGTCAGCCCGCACAAGGTGTACGGGCCGGAAACGAACGACCTCGCGCTGCAGTTGCGTAAGCGGGGGGTCGACAAGGTCGTGCTTGCTGGCATGTCGGCGAACCTGTGCGTCGAGGCCCACCTGCGCCAGCTCCTCGAGGACGGCTTCGAGGTTGCCGTGGTGAAGGACGCCACCGCTGCGGCCCAGCACCCGGAGTTGGGTGACGGCTACGCCGCCGCGGTCATCAACTTCGGGTTCATTGCCAATGACGTGTGGAGCACCAAGGAAGCCGTCGATCGTTTCTGAGACGGCGTTTCTGAGATCGAGCGCTTCTGAGATCAGTCGCTGCGCGGTTGCCGAGGGCGTCGCCTCGGGCTGAGACGATTGCGCCGGACGGCCGGGCCGACGACGATGGCGCCATGGCAGGGAGTCGATCACATCGTGCGCTGCGCTGGATCGCCGCAACGCTGGTCTACGGCAGCTACCGCACCGTCGAGGTCCGCCGACCCGAGGTCGACCTGACGCAGCGTCCTGTGATCGTCGTCGCCAATCACTTCGCCGGCTTTGCCGACCCGATCCTGATGATGTACGGGATGCAGCGCCGGCCCCGGTTCCTGGCCAAGGCCACCCTGTGGAAGAACCCGGTTGTCGGGTGGCTCCTGAACGCCCTCGGGGTCCTCCCGATCAACCGCGCCCAGGATGGATCCACCGCAGGCAACGATGCCACGTTCGCCGCCTGCCACGAAGCGCTCCGCAATGGCGACGTCATTGCCCTCTTCCCCGAAGGGACCACGCACGACGACGTGTCGCTCGCCGATGTCCGCACCGGAGCAGCCAGGATCGCCCTTGGCGCCAGGGCGAGCGGTGCTCGCGGAATCGTCATCGTCCCGGTCGGGATCCACTACGAGGACAAGGCCGGATGGCGCAGCCGGATCTACGCCCAGGTCGGCGATCTCATCGACCTCGATCGCGACCTCGCCGGGTATGTCGCCAAGGGGGCGCAGGCACACGATGGCAACCGCGACGCGGTGCGCGCCCTCACGGCGGACATCGACGCCCGGCTGCGGGCCGTCTCCCCCGACTACTCGAGCGAAGCGGAGTGGGATGCCCTCGGCGCCGCCGCCGAGGTCGCATTGCGAGCGCAGCTGTACGACCCGACTGCCCCGGTCTCGTTCGGCGATCGCGAGGAGCTCGCCGACCGTCTGCGAGCGGCAGACCCAGCAGCCCGCCGGGCCGTGGAGGAGGCCGTGACCGAGTACCGGGTGACGCTCGCCTCCCATCGGCTGCACGATGCGTCTGTGGCGGCGTACGCCAGAGTCGGTGGCGCGCTGCCCGACCACACGGCGCGCAGCCTCCTCGGTGCCCTTGCGCTGGCACCCACGGCGATTGCAGGCCTCGTCGTCAACGCGGTGCCCATTGCGGTGATGACCGCGGTGCGGACGAAGGTCCGGGTTGCTCCGGTAACGATGGCGACGGTCCGCAGCCTCGCGGCGCCCGCGATCTATGGAGGGACCTGGGCAGCATGGGCAACGATCCTGCACCGCAGACGGGTGCGCTTCGGCAGGACGACGGCGTGGCTGTCCGGTGCCATCGGCGGCTGGGCGCTGGTGCTCGCATTCGAGCGCATGGCGATCGTCAAGGAGGGCCTCGTCGGCTGGCAGCGCATGAAAGCCCTGCCTTCGATCGACGAGATCACGCGATCACGCCAGGATCTCCTCGACGCCGTCGCCGCGGCCTCCCGCTAGCCACCCGGTGGACGCGGGACGGCCGGTAGGGTTCCCGAGGTGAGCGAATCCCTCCGCGGCACCTGGCGCCTCGTCGATTGGACGTTCTGCGTCGATGGCGACAAGGAGCGACGCCCGTTCGGTGGGAACGCCACCGGCCTGCTCACCTACACACAGGATGGGCGCATGTCGGCCATGTTGATGCGCCGCGATCGCCCCGGTACCGGCACAACAACCCTCTCCAACGCCTCTGCTGCCGACCGCGCCCGCCTGGCCGCCGGCTACGTGGCGTACGCCGGGTCGTACCGGATCGAGGGCCCAGACGTCGTGCACGACGTCGAGCTGAGCCTGCTCCCGAACTGGATCGGCAGCGAACAGCGACGCACGGTCGCCTGGCTCCCCACAGACGACGGCGGCAGCGACCTCGAGCTCAGCTACAGCTCGGACACCCCGGCAGGGAGAACTGCCGTCGACCGGCTGCGCTGGCGCAGGGTCGAGGACGTCACAGCGACTCGAGAAACGCGATGACCCGACGCCGGTCGGAGGCATCGAGGGTTCGATAGCCATCGCGGGCCTCTGCGGATTCGCCGCCATGCCACAGGACAGCCTCTTCCAGCGTCCGCGCCCTGCCGTCGTGAAGGAAGCCCGCAGCGGGATTGACCCGCGAGACCAGCCCGATGCCCCACAGCGGGGCCGTGCGCCACTCGCGGGCGGAGGCTGAGCCTTCCCCGTGGCCGCTCGCCAGCCCCGCTCCCATGTCGTGGAGCAAGAGATCGGTATACGGGTAGATCAGCTGCCCCGCCACGGCACCCACATCGTGGTCACCTGTTGTCACGACCACGGTGTGACATGCGGTGCACCCGAGGGAGTGAAACAGGGCCTCGCCGGCGATGACCGCTGGATCCTCCACCCTGCGGCGCGCGGGAACGCCCAGGGTCTGCGTGTAGAACACGACGGCGGCAAAGCGGCTCTCCCCGATCTCGGGACTGCCGCCTGTCGGGGCAGCAGCGCAGGCTGTCTGCGGGGGCGGACAGTTCTCCTCAGGATGCAGGGCAGAGGTGATGCCCATGTCTTGGTGGAACGCGGCTGCGGTTTGATCGGCGACGGTTGCTGCCGTGGCCTTCCAACCGAAGCGCCCCAACGTCTCCTGGTTCAGCGCTCCGCTCCCCACGACCGACGCCCGGCCCGAGACGCCGTCCCCGTCGGCGTCTTCCGGGTCTGCAGCCCTCTGAATGGCCTCTGCCGAGATGGCCTCGAGCAGGCCGAGGCCGATCAGGTGCTGGGCCACTCGGACAGACCCGCCCTCTGCGACGTCCCCGAACGCCTGGTTCCGCACGTCGAGCACCGGTCGGCGCAGCGTGTAGCCGGTTCCGTCCTCGAAGGTGCCGACCTCCTCCCGATACCAGACGGCGATCTGAGCCTCGGCTGGCACTGCACCAACCGAGTGATCCTGGATCTGGGGCCCGTAGGAGCCACCGGATCTACCGATCCGGATGAGGGCTCCCCGGACGACGTCTCCCTGTGGCGCAGGGGCCTTGCCCACCGCCACGTGACAGCCGATGCACGAGTCCGCCAGGTAGGTGGGACCGAGACCGTCGCGGTCATCTTGAGGCGCAGGCGCCGCCAGCCAGGGATCGGTGAAGAAGCGGTCTCCCACACGGAATCTGGCAAGCCCTTCGGCGTCGAGGTTCGACGCCGGGAGGCTGAATGCCTGTGTGCCGGAGGCCTCGACCGTCGTCTCGCCCCCGGGACGTGTGGCACCCGGCGTGCCGCCCTCATAAGCGTCCGAGTCGCCGGCACAACCAGCCGCGACGATCACGACAACGACGACCGCGACCATCGAGCGAGTTGCGAACACGGGGGAATGGTATTCGTAGACCTCCGTCCTCATCTCTGGCCTTCGTGAAGACGATGCCCCAACCCCCGCCTCCTCCCGGCGCCGGCCGTCGTTTCCTGCAAAGGATCGCCGAGGTACCGGTACACCGTCCGCGGCGGCTGTGAACCTCGCGAAATCGGAACCTGCAGTACCCTGGCGCCAAAGGGGAGGATGACGATGGGCCGGCGATCACAAGGCGGGGCCGCGATCCCCGGAACCGAGACTCCGAAGAAGCGCACATTCACCCTCGGGCGACTGCTGGCGGCGCTCATCGTCGTCGCCCTGGTCGCCATCGCGCTGTTCTACGGCGCAGGGGGCTGGTACTACTCCGCCCAGATCCGCGATGACGTGTTCGTGGTCCATCCGCCGAGCACGTCCTACGAGTTGACGGTCAGCGCCGTCCTCGACGACGCCGTGACCCTCCAGGGCAGCGACAACGACATCGCCTCGGAGGGCCGGTACGGCCTGGACTGGCCGGCGGGGTACGCCCAGGTCGATGACGTCGTGACGTTCAGCGAGGATGGTTCGACCATCACCGCCACCAGGGTCTACCTGCCATCGGAGGACTCGCTCCCCACCGGGACGGCCGTCCGCCTCGACACCTACGCCTACACCGGCACCCCCGAAGACGCCTTCGTGTACCCCTACCGGGATGTCGAATACCCCTCCAGCGTGGGACAGCTCGGCGCCTGGTGGGTCCCGGGCGGCACCGATACCTGGGTCATCGCCGTGCACGGCAGGACGGGGCATCGTGGCGAGATCTTTCGCATGATTCCCACGTTCTTCGATCGGTCCTACCACGTGCTGACGATCGACTACCGCAACGATCCGGGCCGCGCTCAGGACCCCAGCGGCTGGTACCAGTACGGATTGACCGAGTGGGAGGACGTCGCGGCGGCTGCCGCGTTCGCCAGGGAGAACGGCGCACGCAACCTGATCCTGTACGGCCATTCGATGGGAGGCGGTGCCGTCCTCAACTTCCTCGCCAAGTCGCCGCTGCGCAACCACACGGTGGCCGCGATCCTCGATTCGCCGGTGGTCCAGCTCGAGCCGGTTGTGGATCTCGGCGCCTCGCAGCGCACGCTGATCGGTGATTTCGCCGTCCCTGACTCGCTGACATCGGTTGCCAAACAGCTTGCATCGTGGCGGTTCGGGATCAACTGGGACGAGTACGACTTCGTGGAGTTCTGGCGCGAGTACCACGCCCCGATGCTGATCATCCATGGGACGGGGGACGAGACGGTTCCCGTGGAAACCAGCAGGCGCCTCGAGGCGCAGCGGCCGGATATCGTCACGCTGGTCACTCCGAGCGGCGTCGGCCACACCCGGGGCTGGAACGTCGACCCTGCCGGCTACGAGGCGACCGTGGCGGAGTTCCTCGACAGTCTGGGCGTCTGACGCACCACGATCCACAGATCGCCGACATTCGTGCCGGTAGGCCCGGTGATGATGAGATCGCCGCTCGCCCTCAGGAAGGCATGTGCGTCGTTCTCCTCGAGGTCGTCGACTGGATTGCGCCCGGCGGCCATCCCCCGTGCGACGGACTCCCCGTCCACGAGGGCACCAGCGGCGTCGGTCGGCCCATCGATGCCATCGGTCCCAGCAGCCAAGAACATCCGGTCGGATCCTGCGATCTCGATCGCAGCCGCCAGAGCAGCCTCCTGGTTGCGTCCCCCTGCACCGGAGCCGCGAACGGTCACCGTGGTCTCGCCTGTCAGCACGGCGACGTCTGCAGCGCTCCGGACCCGTACGGCCCTCCTGGCCGCCGTGCGGGCCTCGCCTTCGAGCGTCGTCGTCGCGATCGTGACGCTGCAGCCACGCCGGCGGAGCGCACCAGCCGCGGCTTCGGCTGCCAGACCACCGGTGGCAACGACCCGCCAATCGTGTCTGGGATGTGCGCCCATCGTCGGCCCCGATGCGATCACCTCTGGAGCATCGCCGACGACGTCGCTGATGATCAGCGTCACGAGCCTGGCATGCCGGCACGCGCTGGCGAGACCTCCGCCCTTGATCGTGGAGACCGATCGGCGGTACCGATTGAGTTCGGAGATCTCCGCTCCTGAAAGCAACAGGCGCTGCGTCTCACGGCGCACCTCGGCGAGCGGCACGGTGGGAGCGGCGAGCAGGGCAGAGCCGCCGCCGGACACGAGGGCGACGACCACATCGTCGGGACCTGCGGTGGAGGCGAGGCGCAGGGCAGCCGCGCCCGCCGCGATGCTCCCGGCATCCGGCAACGGGTGTCCTGCGGCGACCACCGGCAGACCGGAGGCGTCCTCGGTCCCGTACGGCACCACAACGACGCCATCATCGGGATCCCGCCCCACGGCAGCGCGCAGGCCTGCCACCATCCCGGGCGCCGCCTTGCCGAAGGCGATCACGACGATGCGGGAGGCTTCTCGCACATAGCCGGGAACGCTGCGCCGCACTGCCGTTGCCGGGTCGACCGCAGCGACCCCGGCCTGCCACGCATCGAGCACGAGTCCTCGCACGACCCGGACGCTACCGCTGGGATATCATGCTGTGGTGCGCGAGGAGATCTGGATCGACGAACTCATCCGGGCCAAGACCGAGAGCGGTGAGTTGGCTCCGAGTGTCGGGGTAGGCGTGCCGATTCCCGACCTCGACCGTAGGCACGATCCCCTGTGGTGGGTCCGCAAGTGGGTGGAACGCGAAGGCCTCGACGACGCAACAGGACCTCGCAGCGGAGAGGAAACCGCGAGGTCCTGAGGCGGGGACGCCCTGCTGCGTTCGATCAGGCGTCCGAGTGGGCCGCCCTTCGCTGTTCGTGCCGCTCCTGGCGCATGTGCTCCAGCTCCTCTTGCGTGATCTGACCGTCCTCCAGGTACGGAGCCGCCGGTCCCTGCGGATCGACCAGGGGGTGATCATCCGGCAGTTCTGCCAGTTCGTCGGCATCGATGACTCCGTCTGCCAGCCAGCTGCCGAGGCGGAACCCGCGCCGGAACCCGCGATGACCGAGGTTGGGATACTGCTCCCTGATCTCATCCCGTTTCACCGCAAGGGCGTCCGTGATTCGTTCGGCCTGCGCCTCCGTGATCACCCCATCGGCAACGAGACCGTCGAGGACCTCAGCGAGAACCGTTCCCGGTGCCGGTGGGGCTTCGGTCGCGGTCGGAGCGTCTTGCTCCTGGGCCACCGCCGTCCCCCCGGTGATGGCTGCCAGCGTGAATCCTGCGGCAACCAGCACCGCTGCGGCGAGCACTGCACCCATGACTCTGCGCATTGCGCACTCCTTTCCTTGTCCCTCCCATCGTCTCGGAAACTGGTTCGGGAGGTGTGTGCTCGAACTGAGAACCCCATGAGAGGGTGTCGACCGAGCTCGCGTTGGCCGCTTCGCACCCAAAGCGGCAAGACTGCTCCGTCATGAACGACCGCCACGACTCGACCGACCCCGACCAGCCCGCCGCGGTCGGCGGTGTCCCCGCCGCCAAGCCGTCACGCAAGCGACAGGTGATCCAGGGGATCATCACCCTGTCGGTCGTCGTGCTCGTGTTCGGATTCGTGCTGCCCCGTCTTGCCGACTACCAAGCGGTCCTCGACCACATTTCCAGCATCAGCATCGCCGAGTGGGTGATCCTGATCGTGCTCGCCGCCGCGGTGCTACTCGCCTACATGTTCGTGCTGCAATCTGCGCTGCGGGGGCTGCGGTTCCAGGAGGTCTACGTCGCCCAGACCACGGCTCAGGCCGTGAACAATTCGCTTCCCGCAGGCGGCGCCATCGCCCTCCCCCTGCAGTACGCCATGTACATGTCGTGGGGATTCACCCCAGAGTCCGTGACGTCGATGATCATCGCCGTCGGGATCTGGGACCAGTTCGCCCGGTTCGGCATCCCGATCTTCGCCCTGGCGATCGGGGCGTTCGTGGGCGACGTGCAGTGGTGGATGTGGCTCGTCGCCATCGGCGGCGTCGTGGCGATCGTCGTCGCGGTGGTCCTCCTGCGCTTGATCTTCAAGCAGGAGTCTGCGGCGCTTCGCCTGGGTGCCTGGCTCGAGCGGTGGGCCAACAAGGCCCTCGCCCTGTTCAAGCGGCCACCTGCCGAGGTGCAGAAGAGCGTCATGCAGTTCCGTGCCAACGCGATGGACGTGGTTCAGCACCGCTGGCAGCGAGTCACGGTGACCACGGTGCTCAACCACCTGAGCCAGATCGCCTTGTTCATGGCATGCCTCTACGCGATCGGGGTGACGACCGCCGACATCAATCCACTGTGGATGATCACGGCGTTCGCCCTCGGGCGGCTGCTCACGATGATCCCAGTGAGCCCCGGAGGGCTGGGACTGGTCGACCTGGGCTGGATCGGACTGCTCCAGGCCGGCTGGCAGACCGGAGATCCCAACGTCGATCTGATCACCGCGGGAACCTTGCTCTTTCGGGCCCTCACCTACCTGCCGCCGATCCCGCTCGGCCTGATCTCCTGGATCGTGTACCGCACCAAGAAGAGCTGGTACCAGGACTGGCAGGTAGTTCGTCGCGGGGAGTGGGACCGGGTGGACGTGGAGTCCTGACCGCTCAGAAGACGCTGGAGAGCGCCAGCGGCGTCAGCGCCACGACGAGGAGCAAGGGAATCGCCCCGATGATGACGGTCAGGAGCGCCCGGCCCGTTGTGAAGTCGAGACCCTCACGAACCGCGACCACGCTGGCGACGATCGCCCAGATCGTGCCGATGATCCCGAGGAAGGGAACGATGCCGATGATGCGCGGCGCTTGGGCGAAGCCCAGGACCCGCAACATCTCGCCGACATCGGCCGTACCGCCGAAGAACCGGACGCCGATGAACCAGGTGATGACCGCCCACAGGACCCAGCCAATCAGTCCGCCGACGGTCTGGCCCGTCACCGCCGCGATCAGCGAGAGGTCGTTGCTCGCAAAGAACGTCCCGAGACCGGTGGCGATCGAGACGACGACGACGATCGCACCGGCCTGGACCAGGAACTTCGGGTCGCGTTCGACCAGGTTGTAGAAGTCGGGATCGAGGCGGGCCGCCCTGATCGCGTTGCGCAACACGTGCACCTCCTGGGCCGAACCCTAGGAGGCGGGGATCGCCTGCATTGCCTCGGCGTCGATCGTGAAATGGATGTCGTCGTGACGGGCTGCCAGTGCCTCGGCCAGTCGCGAGACGTACGGCGTGGCCGCGACCAGATCGGCGTGGGTGCGGCGCAACGCTGCGCTCGCCTCGCGGTGCACGGCCGCAGCGACGAGGGCCGCCTCGAGCCGGATCCCGTCGGCCTCCTCGACAGCTCGCTCCCGAGTCTCGGCAGCGTCCGCCAGGGCCGCGACGACGAGCGCCGCAGCCTCAGCGGTCTGCACACACTCGACCACGGCTTCGAGATACGCCTCGACCGCCTCGGGGTCGCACCCGCGCCCGAGCACCGTGAACTCACGCACGCGATTCCTGTCGTCCGACTCCACACCGCGCTATCGGTCGCCCCCATGGCGCGCTTGAGGCTCCGGGTCGGTCGGTAGGCTGCAGACTCGTGCCGTCACAGATCGCGTACCTCGAATGCTCCGTGAGCGGCGAGCGCTCCCCAGCCGGGACCCTCCACGGCCTGTCGGCGCAGGGCAAGCCACTGCTGGTTCGCTACGACCTCGACCGGGTGGAAGCAACCGTGACCAAAGACGACCTCCTTCGGCGGCCCCTCGACATGTGGCGCTTCGAGGAGCTGCTGCCCTTGGCCGATCTCGACGACATCGTCTCTCTCGGCGAGTCGATGACCCCCCTCATTCCGCTCGCGGCGGCGCCCAACGTCATCGTCAAAGACGAGAGCCGTCTTCCCACCGGGTCGTTCAAAGCGCGTGGGCTCGCCATGGCGGTGACCATGGCCAAAGCACTCGGCGTCACCAAACTCGCCATGCCGACGAATGGCAACGCGGGCGCCGCGCTCGCGGCGTACGCGACCCGAGCCGGGCTGGAGTCGTATGTCTTCTGCCCGGCAGACACGCCTGAGGTCAACGTTCGCGAGATCGCGCTCCAAGGGGCCCACGTGTGGCGGGTGAATGGCCTCATCACGGATTGCGGGAAGATCGTGCGCGATGGTGCCGAGGCCATGGAATGGTTCGATGCCTCGACGCTCAACGAGCCGTACCGTATCGAAGGCAAGAAGACCATGGGCCTCGAGCTGGCAGAACAGCTCGGTTGGTCGACACCGGACGTGATCTTCTACCCCACGGGTGGCGGTACCGGGCTGATCGGTATGTGGAAGGCCTTCCAGGAGCTCCGCAGCCTGGGGTGGATCGAGGGCAGCCTTCCGCGCATGGTGGCGGTTCAAGCCACAGGCTGCGCTCCCATCGTCCGCGCCTGGGAGCAGGGCGCCGACCACGCCGAGCCGTGGGAGGACGCCCACACCATCGCCGCAGGAATCCGGGTACCGGCCGCCATCGGCGACTTCCTGATCCTGCGCGCAATTCGGGAGAGCGGCGGGTTTGGCATCGCCGTGGACGATGGGGAGATCGAGGCGGCTCAGGGCCACCTCGCAGGAGCCGAAGGCATCCTCACGTCCCCTGAGGGGGCTGCCACGTTTGCGGCGTACCGCACCGCGTTGCGCAACGGCCGAATCGACGCAGACGACGAGGTCGTGTTGTTCAATTGCGGGAACGGTCTCAAGTACCCGATGCCTGCGATGGATCGAGCTCTGGACCACACCGCACCGATCGACTGGGACTCGCTGAAGGCGGGACGTTGACCACGGTCGTCGTCGCCGAGTTCATCGCCGCGACCGCGCTCCACCAACTGGAGGAACGCACCGAGGTGATCTACGACCCCGAGCTGGGAAGCGATCGAGAGCGGCTCGCCGGCACGCTGGCCGAAGCGGCTGCGCTGATCGTGCGCAACCAGACGGTCGTCGACGACGCCTTGCTCGCTGGTGCGCCCTCCCTCGTGACGGTCGGCCGGCTCGGAGCGGGACTCGACAACATCGACGTTGCCGCCGTCCAACGGCGCGGAGTCGTCCTCCACACGGCCGCGGGGCTCAACGCAGCAACAGTCGCCGAGTACGTGATCGCGGCCGCCCTCCTCCTCACCCGGAGGAGCTTCGGAGCAACGCAGGCGATCCTCGATGGAGCATGGCCACGCCGTGATCTGGTCGGAGGCGAGATCGCCGGCCGCCGAATCGGGATCGTCGGCTTCGGCAGAGCAGGGCGGGAGGTGGCCATGCGCGCCGCCGGGCTCGGGATGACCTGCGTGGCTGCCGACCCGCTGCTGCCCCCAGATCATGAGGGATGGGCGCTGGCCGAGCCCGTCGAGGTCGCGGCTGCGCTGGCCAGCGACGTCGTGACCCTGCACGTCCCGCTCACCGCGGCGACTCGTCATCTCGTCGACGCAGCCGCCATCGAGCTGATGCCCCCAGGCGCCGTCCTGATCAACACATCGCGTGGTGCCGTTGTCGACGTGCCTGCAGTGGCAGCGGCGCTGCGCTCCGGTGCGCTCGGCGGGGCAGCGCTGGACGTGCTTCCCGAAGAACCGCCTTCGGCCGAGATGCTCCGGGTGCTCGACCACGCTCCCAACCTCGTGCTCACTCCACACATCGCCGGCGTGACTGCCGAGTCGAACGAGCGGATCAGCACTCACATCGCCACCGCCGTCCTGCGCGAGGTGACCTGATGCCCGTCGTCGCGTGTATCGGTCTCGCCGTTCTCGACTCCGTGTTCTTCGTCGAATCGCTCCCGTCCGGGCCTCACAAACATTTCGCCACGGATCGCAGCTCGAGCGGGGGAGGGCCTGCGGCGGTTGCCGCGGTCACCGTGGCCCGACTCGGTGGCGATGCCCGCTTCCTCGGCAGGGTCGGCGACGACGCTGCGGGAACCAGGATCCTCGGGTGGCTCCACGCCGAGAGGGTCGATACCACGCGCTCGCGTGCGGTGATGGCCGCACGCTCACCGGTCTCCAGCGTGTTCGTGGATGCGGTCGGAGAGCGCATGATCGTGAATCACACGGACCAAGCGCTCTTCGCAGACGAGACCATCGACACGGGGGACGTCGCAGGCGCGGACGCGGTACTCGTCGATCGTCATTGGCCTGCGGGAGCAGCCACTGCCCTCGCCGCCGCCAACCGCTTGGGAATCCCGGGGATTGCAGACATCGACACCGCACCTCATGTCGGCGATGCCGTCCTGGAAACGGCGAGCCACCTCGTCTTCGCCAGTGCGGCCCTCGAACGCCTGACCGGGTCCGGCGCCGCCGAAGGCCTGAGCGCTCTGCGATCGCGTACCGACGCGTTCTTGGCGGTCACCAGGGGAGCCGATGGCGTCGATTGGCAGTCGGGAGGTGCCGACGGCCACATCGACGCCATCTCGGTCACCGCCGCCAACACGCTCGGTGCCGGCGACGTGTTCCATGGAGCGTTCGCCCTGAGCCTCGCCGAGACCGGCGATGAGCAGGAGGCACTCGAATTCGCCTCAGCGGCCGCAGCCGTGAAGGTGCGCGACGCCACCATCCCAGACCGCAGCGCGGTCACCGCGATCAGAGGAGGCATCTCATGACCGCGCTGACGGCAGGCAAGCTCTGGGGTCTGCGCCGCCTGGCAGACACGGCCGGCCGATTCAAGATGTTGGCCGTGGATCAACGACCCCCGATCAAGCAGGTGATCGCCGAGCGGCGCCGACGGGAACCCGCGCCGTACCAGGACGTCTGTGACGTCAAGGCACTCCTCACCGAAGTGCTGGCGCCGCAGGCCTCGGCCGTGTTGCTCGACCCGCACTACGGCTATCCGGCGGCTGTCCATCTCGCCGATCCACGACACGGGCTGTTGGTGACCCTCGAAGACTCCGTCTTCACCGAGACCGCTGGTGGCCGCCGATCCAGGGCCATCGACGAGTGGTCGGTCGACAAGATCAAGAGGATCGGGGCGGATGCGGTGAAGGTCCTCGCCTGGTACCGCCCAGACGCAGCCCCCGAAGTCAACGACCACCAGCAACAGTTCGTCGCCGCCGTCGGCGACACCTGCCGCACGATGGACATCCCGTTCGTCTTCGAGTTGCTCGTCTACCCGATGCCCACGGAGTCCGGCCACACGCTCGACTACGTCGAGCAGCCGGACAAGAAAGCCGACCACGTGATCGAGAGCGTGGCCACGTTCGCCGAGTCGGCCTTCGGCGTCGATCTGTTCAAGCTCGAGAGCCCGATCCCTGCCGAGACGGTGGCGAGCGTCGCTCCAGACGCCGTCGCAGCTGCCTTCACCGCCCTCGACGCTGCGGCGGGTCGACCCTGGGTGATGCTGTCTGCAGGGGCATCGCCCGACAGCTTCCGCGCCGTCCTGGAGCACGCCTACCGGGCCGGCGCTTCCGGATACCTCGCGGGGCGGGCGATCTGGTGGGACGCCCTTTCGGCATTCCCCGACCTCGACACGATGCGTACCGCACTCGAGGCAAGCGGCCTGCCGTACATGGCGGAGCTCAACCGGCTCACCGATGCGTCTGCCATGCCGTGGCACCGCCACCCGCTGTACGGTGCAGCACCGACGTTGCACGGCGCCGGCCCCGGGTTTCGCACCGAGTACCGTTGACGCCATGACCATCGCGGTCTTGGCCCTGGCACGCACCACGTTCGACGTCGCTCATGCCGAGGCGCTCACGACGCGAACGGTCACGACGCTCACCGAGGCCGGCTACGACGTCACCGGTGGCACTCGACTGCTGACAGACGTCGAGACGGTTGCGGCCGCGGTCCGCAGCATCGACGGAGCCATCGATGCTGCACTCATCCTGTTCGCCACATTCTCCGACTCGACCCTGCCGGTCACCGTCGCAGACCTCATCGACGAACCCGTGATCCTGTGGGCGTTCCCCGAGGAGCGCACCGGCGGCCGTCTCCGGCTCAACTCCCTGTGCGGCATGAACCTCGCAGGTCACGCCCTGACCCTGTCTGGTCGCGACTACCGCTGGTTGTACGCCGCACCCGATGACCCGACGGTGCCCGATCGTTTCGCCAACGCGCTCAGCTGGGCGCGCCCGTTCGTCCCCCGCTCCGTACCGCCCGGTCAAGAGACGCTGGTTGAACACGATCTATTGCGGGCGGACGAGGTCCGGCGCCGCCTGTCGTCGGTGACCGTCGGCGTCATCGGCGATCACCCAGAAGGATTCGAGCCGTGTGCCTACGACCCGGGGGAGCTCGCCGGCGTGACAGGAATCGGCGTGCACCGGGTAGAGCTGAGTGACTGGTTCGTCGCAAGCAGGGCCGTGGACGGCCCAGCCGTCGATACGATCCGGGCACGGGCGGATCGCCGGCTCACCGGCCTCGATACGCTCGACCAGGCCAGCGTCACAGCGAGCCTTCGCCTCCACGGCGGGCTGCGCTCGCTCGTTCGGGAGCACCACTGGGCCGGCGTCGCCACCCGATGCTGGCCGGAATGCTTCACCGAGTTCGGCGGTGCTGCATGCACACCCAACTCCCTCCTGACCGATGATGGGGTTCCCGGATGCTGCGAGGCCGACGTTCACGGCGTCGTCACCTCACTGATGCTGCAAGCGGTGGCAGACGAACCGGCGTTCGTCGCCGACCTCGTCGACCTCCATCCGGCATCCAACACCGGAGTCTTCTGGCATTGCGGCAATGCCCCGTCCCACATGGCGGGGACGCCTGCCAGTGCCACTGTGCACTCCAACCGCGGGATGCCGCTCCTCAACGAATTCGCTTTGAAGCCCGGCCGGGTGACCATCGCCCGCCTCAGCAATGCCGGCGGCGAGATGCAGCTCGTGATCGGCGGAGGCGAGGTCATCGATGCCCCGCCCGCGTTCTCAGGAACCTCCGGCGTCGTGCGGTTCGATCATCCCGTCGAGCGGGTCCTCGAAACGGTGATGGGCCGGGGCCTGGAGCACCACTACGGGATCGCATACGGCGATCACCATGCCGTGCTCGCCGCCCTGGCGAGCCGGTGGTCGCTCCCCGTGCTCGCCCTCTGACGCCTCAGAGACCGGCGTACCAGGTCCGAAGCGCCGCGCCGATCTCGTCTGCAGAATCCTCCTGAACGAAGTGGATCCCGGCGACCGTGACCTCCTGTTGATTCGGCCACGTCCGGCAGAACTCGCGTTGTTCGCCCGTGAGGATCGAACCGGGATCGGCGTTGACGAACAGCTTGGGCAAAGGGGACTCAGCGAGCCACTCGGCGTAGGACGACACGATGGCGGCGACGTCTGCCGGCTCACCCTCGAGCGGGATCTCGCGGGGCCACGTCAGCGTCGGTCGCCGACTCTCTCCCGGTTCGAGGTATGGCTTCCGGTATTCGGCCATCTCGTCGTCCGTCAATTCCCGCACCACAGATGACGGGAGGATGCGCTCCACGAACACGTTCTTCTCGAGCACGATCTGCTCTCCGGCGGGTGAACGCATCGCTTCGAAGATTCCTCTGGCGGCCTCTGGCCACTCGTCCCACGTGACGGGCGAGACGACGGCCTCCATGTAGCAGATCCCCTTGACGCGGTCACGGTGCCTGTTGGCCCAGTCGAAACCGAGCGCCGAGCCCCAGTCATGAACGACGAAGGTCACGTTGTCCCCGATGTCGACCGCGTCGAAGAATGCGTCGAGATACCGCCGGTGATCGACGAAGCGGTACATCGAGCCTGTCAGCTTCGACGAGTCGCCCATCCCGATCAGGTCGGGAGCGATACACCTGGCGCCATCCGCGAGGTGGGGGATCACATTGCGCCACAGATAGGACGAGGTCGGGTTGCCGTGGAGGAACACAACGGCATCGCCTGCGCCCTGTTCGACGTACGCCATTTCGGAGTCGAGCACGGGAACACGGTGTTTGGTCATCCGCGGAGGCTATCAGCCTGCCCCTCGGCGAGCCGCCAGAACTGCACGACGCTCTACCCTCTCCTCCATGGAAGGCCTCCCCATCACCGACGCCGATGAGAAGCTCACAGGAGCTGCCCGCTATCCCGCAGACGTCGACCTGCCTGGCATGCGTCATGCCCGCGTCGTCCTCAGCCCCCTTGCTGCGGCGAACATCACGGACATCGATACCGCGGCGGCGGCTGCCCTCGACGGGGTCGTCGCCGTCCTGACCGCAGCAGACTTGCCAACGGCCGGGCGACCAGCGACCGACCGCAATTCGGCGATCCTGGCAACGGACCGTGTGGTTTGGCACGGTCAGCCCGTTGCCGTCGTCGTCGCCGAGACCGCAACCGCGGCGGCAGACGCGGTTGGTCTGGTGCACGTGGACTACGAACCGACCCCGCCGGTCGTCGACCTCGACGATGCCGCCAGCCCCAACTCGCCGCTCGTGTGGTCCCACGGGGTCGACAGAGGAGCCGGGGCCTCCGCCGATGTTCATGCCGGCGGTGCCGCCGGTGGCGGCGTCGAGGAACAGTCGGGGGGCAACGTCGCGGTGACGAAGCGGTACGTCTCGGGAGATCTCGCTGCGGGTCTCGAGGCTGCAGACGAGATCGTCGAGCTCGAATTGCGCACCCAGACCGTCCATCAGGGCTACCTCGAGCCGCACACCGTGGTCGCCACGGTGGATCCGCTCGATGGGACCCTGATCGTCTACACGTCAACCCAGGGTCTGTTCGGCACCAGGGACTCGGTCGCTCGTCTGCTCGGACTGGAGCGGGAATACGTCAAGGTGATCCCGATGACCGTCGGCGGGGGGTTCGGTGCCCGGTATGGGATCTTCGAACCGCTCGCAGGAGCGATCGCCCTTGCGATCGAAGGACCCGTCCAGCTCAGCCTCACTCGCAGCGAGGACTTCGTGGCGTCGACACCGGCACCGGCGACCATCGCCAGGGTCACCGCAGGAGGCACCAGGGACGGCAGGCTCACCGCCCTCGTCGCCGACATCTTGACCGAGTCTGGAGCCTTCTCCGGTGGCCTCGCCGGCATCGTCGGCACCCTCTTCGGATCCGTGTATCGCTGCGATGCGGTGGATGTGACCGTACGGGAGGTGCTGACGAACAAGTCGATGGTCGGTGCCTATCGGGCACCCGGCGCCCCGCAGGCGGCGTATGCCCTCGAATGCACGATCGACGAGCTGTGCCGGGCGCTCGACGTCGACCCGCTGCAGTTTCGCATCGGAGTCGCCAAGGAGACCGGCGACCCGATGGTGGACGACCGCACCTGGCCCAATATCGGCCTGACGAATGTGCTCGCCGAGGCCGCGGCACATCCGCTGTGGAAGAACCGAGGCGACGCAGCGCCGGGGAGGGGAGTCGGTGCGGCCGTCGGTGGCTGGCCGGGAGGAACCGCCCCTGCAGCAGCCGTGTGCCGGGCCGACAGCGACGGCGTCTTCTATCTGCACGTGGGGTCGGTGGACATCACCGGCACCAACACGGCCCTGCAACTCATCGCGTCCGAGGTCATCGGCATTCCTGCGGACGACATCCGGGTGGTCAACGGTGACTCCACCGTGGCGCCGCAATCGGGCCCCAGCGGAGGCTCCATGATCACGTACACGGTGGGGAACGCCGTGCGAGACGCGGCAGAAGGAGCCCGAGCGCAGATCCTGGAGATTGCCGCCGACATGCTCGAGGCCGCCCCAGACGACCTCGAGATCGAGAACGGAGCCGTGCGCGTGAAGGGCGCTCCAGGTTCCGAGGTCGCGGTGGGGAAGATCGCAGCGCAGGGCTCCCGCTTCGGCGGCAAGTACGCCCCGATCACCGCCCACGGGCGCTCGGCGATCACGAACCAGGCCCCGGTATTCACCGTGCAACTCGTCGAAGTGGAGGTCGACCGGGAGACCGGGCAACTCGCCGTCCTCAGGGATGTGGTGATCCAGGACGTTGGCAGAGCGCTGAACCCGCCGCTCGTAGCGGGACAGATCCATGGGGGTGCCGTTCAGGGCCTCGGCTGGGCCATGCAGGAGGAGCTGGTATTTGACGAATCCGGTACTGCCGTGACGGCCAGCTTCTCCGGCTACCTCCTCCCCGAAGCGACCCAGGTACCTGCCATCGAGGCCGTGCTGGTGGAATCCAACCCGTCGCCGATCGGACCTCTCGGGGCCCGCGGGGTCGGCGAGCCGCCGATCGTGGCGGGACCGGCCGCGGTTGCCAACGCCGTCCGCGACGCGATCGGGGCCCGCGTGGAGCGTCTCCCGCTGACCCCGGAGCGCGTCTGGGCAGCCGCCCATCGCTGAGGTGCTCGCCGAACTGCTCGCAGAACCCGGAGTCACCGAGACGGCCGCGCACAACGGGCTCGTCGGCGTGATGGCGATGCACGCGGGTCTGGAACCGGCCACAGGAGAGATCGCCGAGCGGGTCGCCCACGCCGCCCCTGCGAGCAGCTACATCGTGACGCAACCGCACGATCTGGCCTGGCACGTCCCATCGACCCACTACGACCCGCGCGCATCCGACCGACTCTTTCGCTTCCTCGATCACGTGCGCATCGCGGTCTCCATCCACGGGTTCGGGAGGGTCGACATGGACGACACGATTCTGCTCGGCGGCACCAACAGAAGGCTTGCGGCGGATCTCGGTGCGGCCATCGCTGCCGAGACGTCCCTGCGAACGATCGTCGATCTCGACGCCATACCAGCAGCCCTCCGCGGTTTGGATCCGCGCAACCCGGTGAACCTGCCGGAATTCGGTGGAGTGCAACTCGAGCTGTCGCCAGGCGCTCGCAGCGGCACGGTCCGACCCCGGCTCATCGCCGCCATGGCCGGCGTGCTGGCTGTTGAGCAACGCGGCCTGTGCGTGACGGGCTGACGCCGGTTCAGCCCCAGTTCGCTGCGGCCACGACGTCCTTGGCGAGGGTGATGGTGCTCTCGAGACCGTTACCGAGGGCGGCCCAGGCCCCGGCATTGGCGCGATCGGTGGCAGCCTCGATGTCCTCCCACAGCGACAGACCGATGTCGGAGAGCTCACCGTCAGCAGTGAGGGCGCCCCGGTCGACCAGGGCGGCGACGGCCGGATCGATGTCGTCGGACCGGTAGCCCCGCGATTTCGCCGATTGCGCCGGAGCGTCGCCGCGTCGTCCGGCGTTGATCAGGATGGCGTGGATCGGCGACAACCCGAGCGACGCGATGGCCATGAGGTGCGAGTCTCCGCGGTGCTCGCGCAGCACGGTGGCGTGGCGCAGCAGCTGCGCAGCCGCGCCCTCCGGCCACTCGACGCTTGACCAGGCCGTAGCCATGGTGCGTGCCTCGAGCGGTGCTGCTTGCGCAGCAGCACCGAACCGGTCGGCGAGCTCGGCGATCTCACCACCATCACCGAAGACGGAATGTGCCACGGCGGCGAGATGGGGCACGGCAACCGCAAGAACCCGATGCGGAGCGTGGGCGGCACGCGAGCGCTCCACGATCTTGGCCACCATGGCGCGTGGGAAGAACCCGAACGCAGACCCCACGACCTCCGAAGGCGCATCACCCAGGGCCGAGGCGCGCAGGACGAAGTACCCGCGGGCGGGGTCCAACCCCAACTCGGCGAAGAACGCCTGGAGGTGGTCGTTGCCGTAGACGAACTGGGCATTGCCGATCTTGTAGGCCTGCCGACCGGCGGTCCGTATCGAGTTGGTCGTCATGACCGCCACCGTAGCGATCGCTCGAGGGTGCCCGGCGCTCCTCACGGCCGGCTAAGCGCTTCCTAACCGCCATGGGTGATCGTGACATCAGACGAGAGGAGCAGCCCATGGCCCGCACGATGCAACCCACCCACACCCGGCGATCCCCGGGCTGGATCCGCCAACTCGTCGGCGACGACCTCGCCGGCGACCGGGGCACCGTCAGAACCCACGAGGAACCGAACCGAGGCGACCATCTTCAAGGAGCATCCGATGCGCAAGCGCAGCAACAGCCGCAGTGAGTACGCCGAACGCCGCCGCAACGAGCACGTGGTGGCGATCCACAAGACCCTCGGCCCCTGGTTCTGAGGGATCAGGAATCTGAGGGGTCAGCAACCGCGGGTCCCGGGGACATCAGGGATCACGGGGGTACCAGACCCCGGGACCCGCACCCACGTCACCAGCCAGCCACATCACTACTGCCAGCCACATCACAACTGCCAGCCAGATCACTACTGAAGGGGAGAGACATGCATCACATGGACCGCTGGAGAAGGCGTCTCGCGGGAGTCTTCGAAGATCTGCTCGAACTCCCTCGCGACCCGAACGGGCCCGGGCGCAATGTCACCTTCGGCGGGATGCGCCCGGCATGAGCGCTCAGCTCGTGGCGAACGCCACGAGCTCGGCGTTTGCTGACCGCGTACTCCCGTCCGTCCACAGCTCGGCGAACCGCTCGGATCCGAGCCGATCCTCGAGCTGGGCGAGGTCCGTCTCGCGGTAGGCGCGCAGGGTCTCGGGGGCGGCCAGCTCCAGATCCGCCTGGAGCCGCATGGCTGCGGCATGGAGAACGACGGCCCGTTCGTCTTCGTGGACGATCGACGAGTACGCCGCCTGGAACGACAGTGCCCAGACCAGCTCGAACATCGCCGGGGCAGCGAAGGCCAATTCGACCGCCCTTTCCAGGTTCCGTCGCGCCGTCGCCTCCCGACCCGACCGCAGCAAGGCGTTGCCGAGCAGCGCCAGCGAAAGGGCTTCGACCCCACGGGCCAGTGTTTCCTCAGCCAGTTCCCCAGCTTCGATCGCCAGCGTGGTCGACCCGTCCCAATCCCCGCGCGCCAATGCGATGATCGCCGCAACATTGAGCACGTCCGCAAGGTCGTGCCTGGTGCCGAGGAGGCGGGTTGCGCTCACCGCCCGGTCGATGTGCCGGGTAGCCCGCTCCAGGTCACCCCGGTAGTACGCGAGCGTTGCCTCCAACTCATCGCCGGCGGCGGACCCAACGGGGTGTCCCTGATCGGCCCACCACGACAACTGGGTGATGAGCCGGCGGATCTCGTCACGATGCCCCAGCCGGATGAGCATGCGACCCAGCCCGCGCAGCATGTAGACCTCGAGCGGGTCGACCTGAGAACCCAGCTCGTCGACGGCCTCGGCGAGCTGTTCGGCAGCAGCGGCGGTCTGGCCCTGGGCCCAGTGCACGCTGGCGATTGTGAAACGGGCCCTGACCTGGGAGGTGAAGGCTCCTGAGGCCTCAGCGACCGCCGCCTGTCTCGTCGCCAGCTCGATGCTCCGCTCGGTCTTCCCGGTCAGCAGATCGAGATACGACAGCGTCCCCAGTACGTCGGCGAGGGCCGCTGAAGGCGTCAGGCCGGGATCCGCAACGAGCGTGCCCAGCACGCGGCGGGCTTCGCTGTGCAACCCGCGTCGCGACCAGTAGCGACCCAGGCCGTAGGCCACTTCGATCGCCAGATCGGGGTGGACCTCGGTACTCCACGCGAGGGCTTCGCGCAGGTTGGACTCCTCAGCGTCGAACCGGGCGAGCACCGCTGCCTGGTCACTGCCGATGAGGCCGTCGTAGCCGGCCGCCGAGAACGCCGCGAAGTGACGGGCGTGGACCTCGGAGACGGAATCGGCGACCGCGGACCGGCCGAGCCGCTCGGCGGCAACCGCAGCAACGGGCTGCAGCATGACGAAACGGAGCCCAGAGGGAGTCTCCCGGCGTTCGATGAGGGAGGCTTCGACCACCTCTTCGAGGGCGGGCAGGACGTCTCGGTCCGCAAGCAAGCCATCAGCGCACACCGACTCGACGGCGTCGAGCGGGGCGCCCTCCGAGAAGACCCCGAACCGTTCGAACAGCGCACTCCCCTCAGAGCTGAGCAGACGCACGCTCCAATCGATCGTGGCGTGCATGGTGCGGCGGTGTTCAGGCTCGTCAACCGACCCAGAACCGAGAGCGCCCAGATCCTCGGCCAGGCGCTCGGCGAGGAGTGTTGGGGTGAGTGCCCCGAGGCGAGCCACCGCCAGCTCGATCGCGAGCGGGATGCCATCGAGACGGCGCACGATCGCGGCCACCGCATCGACCTCCTTGGGTGGAAACAGCCTCCCCCGGCGTTCCGCGATCTCGGCGAAGAAGGCGACCGCCTCGGACGCCAGGAGTGCCGCCTCGTCTGCGTCCTCGGCCGGAGTTGCCAGGCGGGGCACCTCGCGGATCGCCTCTCCGCGCACGTGCAGAGGACGGCGTGACGTTGCCAGCACCGACACCCCAGGGCAGGCTGCGAGCACCGAGGACACCAGCGCCCCGGCAGCCTCGACGATCTGTTCGCAGTTGTCGAGAACGATCAGCGCACGCCAGGGGCGCAGGTGTTCGATGACATCTGACGTTGCGTCGGTATCGGGACGATCCTCCGCTCCCACAGCTGCGGCAACCGCACCGGCAACACTCTCGTCGCGGGTGACCGGAGCGAGGTTGACCCACCACACCGCCTCGAATCCCCGATCAGGGCCCGAGGCGTACGCCTGGGCGAGGCGAGTCTTGCCGACTCCGCCGATTCCGGTCAGCGTCACCAGTCGGGATCGCCTGGCCAACGCTGCGATTGCCTGGAGCTCTGCGGTTCTTCCGATCAGCGCCGATGCCGGTTCGGGGACCACGATGGTCGCTGCCGTCGGCGCGGGCGCCTGAAGCAATTCTGCCTCCTGGAACAGGATCTTCTCCTCGAGATCCTTGAGCTCGTCGGATGGCTCGATCCCCAGCTCCTCGCCGAGTGTGTCCTTGGCGTCGGTGTAGGCCCGCAGCGCTTCGGCTTGGCGGCCTCCGCGGTACAACGCAAGCATCAGCTGACCGCGGAGTCGCTCCCGAAGCGGATGGCGGTGGACGAGCGCTTCGAGTTCGGCGATCGCGGCATCGTGTCGTCCCAGGACGAGCATCGCCTCCATCCGGTCCTCGACGGCTCGGACCCGGAGCTCCTCGAGCCGAGCGATCTCCGGCCTGGCGAAGTCATCGAATTCCGCATCGGCAAAGGCCGGTCCCCGCCACAGCGCCAGCGCCTCTTCGAGCGTCTCGAGCGCCCGCGCCGGGTCCACACCGAGGTGATCCCCCGCATCCGCGAGCAGGTGGGTGAAGGCCGAAGCATCGAGCTGGTCGTCTGACACGGCCATGGCATAGCCGGCGCCCTCGGTCGCGATCACGCCGGTGCGGTCGGGATCGATCGCATCGCGCAGCTTGGAAAGGTGAAAGCGCAGTGCCGACGTCTTGTCGCCTTCATCCGCCGGCCAGAGCGCGTCCTGGATGCGGTCCTTGCTGAGCACCTCGTTGCGGTGGATCAGGAACAGCAAGAGAAGGCGCCGCTGCATCGGGGCGCGCAGGTCAACGTCTGGGGGGACCCCGGTCACGCGGAGCGGCCCCAGGACACGGAACCCAAGCCTCGGAGCGATGTCTGCCATCGCCCCGATCATATGTCCTCCCGCAGCACTCACCTGGACCTAACGCGGCGCTAATCGCGGTGACGGATCCTGGGGTCGTCCACGGAGGAGGAACCAGATGGCGCAGACGAACCACACCACGAGGAGCCCCGGTTGGATCGCGGCCCTCGAGGGAGAAGAACCCGCCAGGGATCGCCGCCAGGCACAGCGCAACCGCATCGAACAGTCCTGAGAGGAGAACGCAATGGCACGCCGCAGGAACAGGAGAGTCGGCAGCGAGTACGCAGAACGCCGGCGCAACGAGGACATCGTCAAGATCCACAAGACGCTCGGTCCCTGGGTCTGAAGACCCTCGAGCCCGCAGAGAGGGGAAGAAGCCCATGGCAAGGCGCACCAGGAAGAAGATCGATCCGAACCGCATCGCCGCCAGGCGAGAAGCCGATGCAGTGCTGGCCTACCGACTGGCCGGACCACTGGTTTGAGGGGAGAAACCGCATGGGATATGCCCAACGACTCAGGAAGCGACGACGCCGGGTCCGCCTCGCAGGAGCCGCCGGCGGGCGAGACCTCGATCTCTACTCCGGCGGGGCAGACGATCCCGCCGGTCAACCGGGCGCAGATCACTGAACTGCAGGGGACGGTCGGGGTCCCCGGGAACCCAAGACCCGGGAGCCCCGGCCGGGCGCACAACCGGGTCCAGGAAGAGCAACCGTCCCAGGGCCCAACCGTCCCAGGGCCCAACCGTCCCAGGGCAAGGATTCCGAAAGGAGCGACCACATGGCGTTCACCGCCCGTAGACCAACGAAGCGGCCCACGCTGCGCAGCGCGGTGTTCGGCGGCAAGCTGCCCGTCGACAGAATTGGCAGTCTGCGGCCGGGACCGGTCGTGTGACCAGACCGCCCCTCCCGGTCGGCTCCACGGGCTAGCGTCGCCCCATGACCGGGGTGACCCGTCTGTTTGGACTCGAGGGCGCCCGCCATGCCGTAGGGGCCACCGTCGTGATCGACACGTTTCGGGCGTTCTCGACAGCCGCCTTCCTGATCGATGCCGGTGTTGCCGAGCTCCTGCTCGCCGACACCCTCGACGAGGCGCGACTGCTCGCGGCATCCCGGCCCGGGGCCCTGTTGTGCGGTGAAGACGGCGGGAGACGCCCCCCCGATTTCGACCTGGGCAATTCTCCAGGAGAGGTGGTCGCTTCCGGGAGGCTCGACGGGACCACCGCGATCCTGCGCACGTCTGGTGGGACCCGTTGTGTCCGCGCTGCGGTGACCGCCGGAGCTCGTCCGGTGTTCGCAGCCTCCCTCGTCGTGTCTGCGGCCACGTTCCGCGCACTGTCCGGCCACGCTGCGGCGTGCGTCGTCGCCGCGGGCCGCGCCGGCATCGCCAGGGTCGGCGAGGACGATGCGACCGCCGACTACCTCGAAGCGCTCCTCACCAGGGGGTCATCCGCCCTTCCCAATGTTTCGCAGCTGCGGTCCGGGGAGCCTGGGACGAGGTTGCGGACTGCTTCGTGGGCCCATCCCGACGATCTGGACCTGTGTCTCGAGGTCGACCGCTTCGACTTCGCCATGCGAAGCGACGCCATCGGCGCCGCCGTGCGACTGGCTCCCGTGCCTCGGTGACGCGTGGGGTCGGAACGTTGGGGAAGAAGTGGGGTCGGAACGTTGGGGAAGAGGTGGGGTCGGAACGTTGGGGAAGAAGTGGGGTCGGAACGTTGGGGAAGAAGTGGGGTCGGAACGTTGGGGAAGAAGTGGGGCGGGCCCGTCTCCCCCCTTGATGGGGCCACAAGACGAACCCGCCCGCTTCACGGCGCTACCGCAGGGATGGCGCAGCCACAGCGAGCGCCGTGAATCTGAGATGACAAACGCCGCCGGTAGAACGAGACAGCCGGGCGTCCCCCCTTTCTGGCTCGTCGTTGCTCGACGATACCGCGTGGCCCGGACTAGTCCCGACGGAACCGGGGACAACGAGCCTTCTGCGCCGCGGCCGCCCTCGATACTCTGCGTGCATGGCATCCAGGCGCCTCGCCGGCCCCGGCGCGGGCATGTTCGGGGAGACAACATGACCACAGCGAACTCCGATCCAGGCGACGCCGCAACCAGCACAGACGATGATGACATCGTCGTCGACCTGCGCACGTGGGGGAACACTTCACGCTACCGGCGTCAGTCAGGAGCGCTTCCCCGGCTCTCCGACGATCCCACCTATCAGCCTGCGACATCGCTGCCCCGACCGGTCAACGACCGCGCCTCGCTGTGGGTGCGCATCATGGAGCGCCTGGGGCGTTGACGCGCCGCAGCGGCCAGAGGCTGCTCCGGAGCCCGTAGGTGGCTGGGTTCAGTCCCAGCGGCGGACGTTGCGGATCGACCCGAAGTCCTCGCCCCAGTAGCTCCCGGATCGGAAGGCGGTGAGGCGGCGGGAAAAGACGATCCCGGCAACGGCCCAGGTGATGAGGAACGCCGGGAGAGCAGCGATCGGGCTGAGCGTCATGGCGCCCAAACCGACCATGAGCGCAACGATGAATCCGGCGACCGCACCGCCGAGCAGGTTGCCGAACGCATGGTCCTGCATGGTTGTGGGGTTCAGGGTGGTCATAGCAGATTCATCGGCCCTCGTGACGGCCCTGCTGAAGAAGGGTTCGGCCCCGGTCGAACGGACTAGTCACCTCGGGACTCCACGGCTGGAGAACGCGAAACCAATGTTCTCAACTCGGCAGGGCTCCGGCCGATATCACGTCCATGAGGTGGCGGAAGCGGAAGGACGACGCCCCGGAAGAGACGTCGTCCAACTACGAAGACAAGGCGCGCGAGCGGCTCCGCGGTATCGGAGAGATCGAGCATGCGTCCAGCGATGAGGACGCGGCGACGATCGAAGCCAGGTTGCGCAACATGATCTACGGCACGAACCGCGAGTAGGTGCCGCCGCAACCCAGGCCGAGACGACGACCTCAGACTGGCTTCGGACGGAAGAACATCGCCAGCTGACCGAACGCCACCACCATCCCGGCGAGTCCGAGCGCCGCTCCGACCCATCCGTTGAGTGCAGTGTCCAGACCACTGGCGCCGTCGATGCTCGCACTTCCCGGACCGGCGATGGCGATGGCGAACGCCGCAGCCGTGAGAACGAAGACGTATTCCCACCCCTCGTCGGGGCGGGCGGTGACCCAGAACCCGGCTGCGCGATGCACGCTCCAGTAGGCCACGGTCATGACGCCAATCAGACCGGCGGCAGCAAACGAGGTGAGGAGGCCGGCGATCAGCAGGACGCCGACGCCGATTTCGGTCGCCGTCGAAGCGAACCACTGCAGTTGCGGCTGGCGAAATCCGATGCTGCCGAACCAGTTGCCCGTCTTGACGCGGCCGCGGGCGTGCTTGATCCCGTGGGCGAGGATGACCATGCCCACGGCGACCCTGAGGATCAGCATCGCAGCATCTGTCTCGTTCACGGTTCCTCCCGCATCGGCGGCAATCGGTGCAACCGTCGCCCAGGCGACGTTGTTCCGAGTGTTCAGACCGTGTGCGCACGACCGACATCCCCCTAACGCTCACTGTGGTCAGTCGCTACAATGCGTGGCGGGCACGCAACATCGGGGGCACGGACATGGAGCTCCAGCCGTCAGACGTCGAGGCGAAGCACTTCGCCGTCGCCAAGAAGGGCTACGACAGGGACCAGGTGGACGACTTCCTGCGTCTCGTCGGGCGCGAGATGTCCGGAATGCAGGAACGCACGACCATCGCGGTCGTGCGCGCCGAGCAGCTCGAGTTGAAGATGCACGAGTTGCGTGCGACCACCCAGAGCACCGGAGAGATCTACGAGGACGCCCTCAAGGTGAAGCGGCGCATCATCACCGAGGCCGAGGAAGAGGCCGCCGCCATCAAGGCGGCCGCCGAACACCCGCCTCCCGCTGCGGACCCCGCCGCTGGAGCCGAGAGCGCACACGCCGTCGTGCGGTCCCAGCAGCTCATCGAGGAAGCCATGACCAAGGCAACCGCGATCGAGGCGGACGCCGAGGCGGTCCTCGCCAGGGCGCTTGCGGCCTCCGACCGGATCGCAGGGGAGACCGATGAGATCCTGGCAGCGGCACGCACCGAGGCCGAGCAGGTCGTCGTGGCAGCCCGCTCGGAGGCAGATGACCTGGCCAACGAGGCGCGCCGCGAACGCTCAGACGTCCACGTGTCGCTCCTCGAAGAGGAGCGCGAGCTTGCCGAGCGGGTCCACACACTCCAGGAGAGCGCAGCCGCACTCGAGTCGGCAGCAGCCACGGCTCGCACGACAACGGGCGAACGGGACAACGAGAAGCCGCCACCGGACGAGGTGCCGGTGACCGAGAGCAACGGCGTCGATAACGATACCGCCGTCGCGGTCGACGTCACCGAAGACGAGGCGACCGTGGATCTGACAGAAGACGCGGCACCGGCTCGCAGAACGTCGCGCTACATGTCGCGCTCTGCCCGCCTCCCGCGCATCGGCCACGACGCCGAGGACGTCCTGGGCTCGATGGACTCGCTACGCGTGCGCGACGACAAGAAGTAGCAGCTGGTCGGGGTTCAGGAGAAGACCGTCTTCGGCTTCGTCTCGAGCTCACCGTCGACGTAGATATCGACCCTCTCGTTGTAGAAGCTGACGAACCCAGCAACGTCAGCAGATTCGGCGAGCGGTGCGGTGTACCCCCAGACGATGTCATCGACCGTTCCTTCGTCGACCGAGATACTCCAGTAGTTGGCAGAGCCCTTGTACGGGCAATGGGTCACGGAGTCGGTCGGCGTCAGCAGCTCCATCACGACGTCGGTCTTTGGCATGTAGTACCGAACAGGAAGCCCGGTCTCGAAGAGGAGCCGAGGTTTGGTGGTATCCGCGACCTTCGTTCCCGCAACGAACACCTCGATGTGACGTGAGCTCTGCAAGACATCCACCCGGGTGTACGGGTCCCGAGCATGGACATAGACCTCTTCGTCCTCTTCGTACCAGTGGTCCATCGCCGACCAGTTGAACGAGACGAACCCGGCGAGCTCCTCGATCTTGACGTCGTTCCAGACCCGCGCGGCATCCGCCGCTTCGGCGCCGCCCACCTTCACGGTGTGGATGTCTGCGGTACCCCGGCTCGGCGAGCGGTACGTGTCGCCGGTGGGTGCAAGCAGGTCCATGCGCACGTCGTCGTGCGGGAAGTAGTACGTCGGGTAGTACGGCTTCTCCCACACCATCAGCACCGCAGTCGAGTCGGCGACGAAGACGCCTCCCAGCTGCACCCGAACCCGCTTGGGGGTGTCCTCAACGCGAACGCGACCACGACCGCTCATCCTGTGTTCCTCCTGAATCGGCGCTCCCTTCAACCCTCCGGGGCACCGATTCCTTCCATGACAAAGGAGAAGAGCCTGTCCGCCATGCCACCACGGCTCACCGGTCCGTCTGACTGGTACCAGCGTTCGACCGCATTGAGGATGGAGAGGATGAAGATCGCACAGACCTTCGCGTCGAGATCGGCCCGCATGCTGCCATTGCGTGCCCCCTCGGCAAGCACCATACGAAAGGTCGCTTCGTAGCGGTCTCTGCTGTCGATCACCCGTGTCCTGTGGGCGGCGTCGAGCGCGTCTGCCTCGTTCAGGAACGTGCGGACCTCGTCTCGGTGATCCACGATGACGTCGATGTGCCCGGAGATCAGGCGGTGCAGCCGCTCAGGAGCCGACCCTCCGGCAGAAGTCGCGGCCTCCGCAGACGCAGAGAAGAACCCGGCGCCGCGCTCGACCACCTCGACCAGCAGGTCCTGTTTCCCTTCAACGTGGGCATACAACGAGGAACCCAACACCCCGAGCTCTCCGGCGAGGTCGCGCATCGAGGTGCCGTGGTAGCCCCGCTGGCCAAACAACCGGCCGGCAGCGACGATCACGTCTTCGCGGCGATTCATACGTCGTAGGTGAGTTCGACCCGGTCGCTCACCGGGTGGGCCTGGCACGTGAGGATCAAGCCGGCAGACAGCTCGTCTGTGGTGAGGCTCCAGTTCTTGTCCATGGTCACCTCACCGGAGACGATCCGGGCGCGACAGGTCGTGCACATGCCCCCACGGCACGAGAACGGCAGCTCACGACGGACCGCGAGCGCATGATCCAGAATCGGTGGACCCCCAGGATCGACGAGAACTTGCGAGGCTCTGCCTTCGAGTTCGAAGCGAACCAGGGAATGGTCGGTGACGTCGTCGTCAGTCACGACGATGGCCACGGCACCTGGCTCACTGAAGAACAACTCGTCGTGCACCAGGTCGTCGGCGACGCCGCGGCGCACGAGGGCCCTGCGTGCGGCCTCGACCATGTCGAGCGGCCCACACAGGTACCAGCCATCGACCGTCGCCGTGGCGACGACCGAGTCGAACAGATCGTCGAGCTTCTCCTCGTCGATCCGCCCGGAGAACAGCGGCACTGCCGTGTCCTCGCGGCTGAGGACGTGGATGAGCTGAAACCGATCGAGGTTGCGATCCTTGAGGCCCTGCAGTTCCTCGAGGAGCATGACCGATCGGCTCTCCCGATTCCCGTAGATGAGGGTGTATCGCGAGGCCGGTTCTGTGGCGAGGATCGATGCGACCTGACCGAACACCGGAGTGATTCCGCTCCCGGCCGCGATCCCCACGTAGTGGTGGGCCTCGGCCGGATCCGGGACGACGATGAACTCGCCGATCGGAGGCGTGACCTCGATCTGGTCCCCCGGCGTCAACACCTCGTTGGCCCATGTCGAGAAGACGCCACCGGGCAGCCGCTTGATCCCGACCCTCACGTCGCCGGTGCCGGCATCGGCACAGATGCTGTAGCTACGGCGCACGTCGGTGCCTTCGATCGTGGTTCGCAGTGTGACGTGCTGGCCTGGCAGATAGCGGAACGTCTCGGTGAGCGCCTCCGGCACTTCGAAGGAGACCGCGACCGCGTCCTCGGTGAGCCGTTCGACCGCGTCCACCGTCAGCGTGTGGAACTCGACCCCGGCCATCAATGCTCCTTGAAGTGGTGGAACGGCTCTCCACACGCCGAACAGACGAGCAGCGCCTTGCAGGACGTCGAGCCGAAGCGAGAAACGACCTCGGTCGTCGCGGATCCGCAGTGGGGGCACGCCACCACCGTCCCTGCGATCGGTGGGGCAATCCCGTCGGCGCGCAGCCGTTCTCTGGCTTCCGCACTCATCCAGTCGGTGGTCCAGGGGGGCGTGAGGACCGTCTCGATCTCGAATCGTTCCACACCGGCGGAACGGAGCGCCGCGGCGATGTCCTGCCGAATGGCATCCATCGCGGGACATCCCGAGTAGGTCGGCGTGATGACGACCGTGACGCGATCGTCTTCGATCCGGATGTCGCGCAGAATGCCGAGGTCATCGATCGACAGCGCCGGAATCTCGGGATCAACGACTGCACCGACCGCGGCACGGATCGCAGGGACCGCGGCGGTCATCACCACTCCAGGCCCGGATAGGTCCGCTGCATCCACTGCAGATCGGTCAGGAGATGACCGAGGTGCTCGGTGTGGTGCCCGGAGCGGCCCCCTGTGCGCTGGGCCCCTTCTGCCGGCACGTCGAGCGTGGCCTCGCCGAGGACGGCCTCCACCCGGCGCAACCACACCGGCGCCAGGTCCCTCGGATCCGGTGCGAGTCGCCTGGCGACGAGGTCGTCGTCGCCGGGCTCGGCGCGAAACAACTCAGCGGTGAATCGCCACATCCACCCGAGCGCGGTCCGCATCCGCCGCCGGCTCTCGTCGGTGCCGTCGCCCAGACGAACCACCCACGCAGAAGAGTGACGCACGTGGTAGGTCGCCTCCTTGACCGCCCGGGCGGCGATGCCGGCGAGCATCTCGTCTCGGCACGTCGTCAGGGCATCCCACACGAGGACCTGGTACTCATCGAAGAGGTAGTGTCGAGCCACGGTATGGGCGAAGTCTGCGTTGGGCTGCTCGACCAACAGGGAGTTCACGTACTCGCGCTCTGACCGGAGGAACGCCAGGTCGTCCGCATCACGGCCGTCATCGAGCAGGGTCGCCGCGTAGTCGAGCAGGTGGGTCGCCACACCGAGGTGATCCAATGCGATGTTGGCCAGCGCGATGTCCTCCTCGAGCTCCGGGGCCCGTGAGATCCACCACGACAGGTTCTGGGCAATGATGAGATGGTCATCCCCGTGCCGCAGAACGTACCCGGCGAGCCCGGCAACGGTGGCGACCGTCACATGTGCCCCACTTCATCGGGGATGTCGTAGAACGTCGGGTGACGATATGGCTTGTCGGCGAACGGCTCGAACATCGCGGCTGCGTCCTCCGGGTCCGAAGCGTGGACCTCCGTCGAGCGAACGACCCAGATGGAGACACCTTCGACGCGCCTCGTGTACACGTCGCGGGCGTTCTGCAGCGCACGCTCGACGTCTTCGGCGTGCAGGCTCCCGGCATGAACGTGACTCAACCCGCGCTTCTGGCGGACGAACACCTCCCACAGCGGGGTCCCCGGGTTGGTGTCTTCTCGCGGCGCGTCGGCAGGACGACCGGGGACGTCGGGAACGCTGTAGCTCATGCTGCGCCTCTCCGGTGCCCCCGCTTGGCGGCATATTCAGCCGCCGCGTCTCGTACCCACTGGTTGTCTTCCCACGCGGTGCGCTTGTGGGCGATCCGCTCCCGATTCATCGGACCGTCTCCGGAGACGACCGCCCAGAACTCGTCCCAGTCGATCGGCCCGAAGTCGTAATGGCCCCGTTCCTCGTTCCAGGACACCTCGGAATCCGGTACCACCAGGCCCAGGTAGTCGGCTTGGGGTACGGTCATGTCGACGAACTGCTGGCGGAGCTCGTCGTTGGACGCGCGCTTGATCTTCCACTCCATCGACGTCTCTGTGTGGGTCGATGCCGAGTCGTGCGGGCCGAACATCATGAGCGAAGGCCACCACCAGCGGTTGAGGGCATCCTGGGCCATGGCGCGCTGCTCCTCGGACCCCTTCGCCAGAGTCATCATGATCTCGTAGCCCTGCCGCTGGTGAAAGCTCTCCTCCTTGCAGATCCGCACCATGGCCCGCGCGTACGGTCCGTACGACGTGCGCTGGAGCATGATCTGGTTCGCGATGGCGGCCCCGTCCACGAGCCACCCGATCGTCCCGATGTCGGCCCATGAGAGGGTCGGATAGTTGAAGATCGACGAGTACTTCTGGCGGCCGTCGTGGAGGAGCGACACCAGGTGCTCCCTGCTGACGCCGAGCGTCTCGGCAGCCGAGTACAGGTAGAGACCATGGCCGGCTTCATCTTGGATCTTGGCCATCAAGATGGCCTTGCGCTTCAGGGTCGGGGCGCGGCTGATCCAGTTTCCCTCCGGCTGCATGCCGATGACCTCGGAGTGGGCGTGCTGGGCGATCTGACGGATCAACGTGGCCCGGTAGCCGTCCGGCATCCAGTCGCGCGGCTCGACCTTGTCGTCTGCCGCGATGATGGCGCCAAAGCGCTCCTCGTGGGTGGTGGTCACCGATGCTCCCTTCGCCACGGATGGTACCAAACGAACGATCGTTCGGGCCCCCCGAGGCGCCGCCTCGAAGCTCAGGTCAGACCGCGTACCTGGCGGATGGCGACCAGAACCGAGGCGGCATCGGAGACTCCGTCCTTCTCCAGCAAGCGCATGAACCGGATCAGCCGGCCCTCTTCGTTGGCGTGGGCAAGGAGGAACAGATCGACGGCCTCATTGGGAGGGTGGCCTTCGCCCTCGGCGATGACCCGCTCCGCGAGGCTGCGGCGGAGACGCAGGAGCTCGTCGTCCAGCGTCTGCACCGACCAACGCTGCCATCGGGTTCTGGCGGGCAGGGCGTCGACCTGGTGCTCGAGCCAGTCGATCCGGAACGCCTGGCCGACCCGGAAGAACACTCGGGCGACATCCTGCACGGAGCGGCTCGTCGTGCGGGCGACGTCGATGATATCCGGGGCGTGGACCAGCTCGACCTGATAGGCGTGGCGCTTGGCAAGGACCAGGGGCACGTCGAGGTCGACGAGGCGAGCAGCCGAGGCTTCGCGATCCGACTGCCACGGCTCCGGGCCGATCTCGGGGAGCACCTCGGCCAGTTCGGCGAACCCGGCAGAGAACGAGTCGATGTCCTGACGCATCGTCCGGCCCTTGGGGCGCGCCAGGTACCACCGAGCCGTCACCTCCACGAGCTCGTCGACGCCCTCGAGAAGCTCGCGCTGGACGTCGCTGTCGACGCGTCCGTCGAGCGACTCCACCATCGCCCAGCGGTCCTGGGCACCGGTGACCTCGCGAGCCACCCGATACGCCCGCACGATGTCAGCCGACGGCGACCCGGTCTCGGCCTCGAGCCGGGACACGAACGTGATGCCTTCAGAGTTGACGACCTGGTTGGCCACGATCGTGGCGACCAGTTCGCGCCGGAGGGGGTGCTCTGCGACCAGGTCTCCGAATTGCTCGACGACGACGCCGGGGAAGTATCCGCGGAGGTCGGCGTCGAAGTGGTCCCAGTCCGGGAGGTCCGAAGCCAGAAGCGCTGCGGCCAGGCTCCGCTTGGCGTACGCCAGGAGCACGGCCAGCTCCGGTCGCGCCATCCCGGCGGCAGCCCGGGAACGCTCGGCCATCTCCTCGCTCGACGGCAGACGTTCCAGGTCGCGGTCGAGCAGATCGTCGTCCACCAGGGCGACCATCAGATCCTCGTAGGCATCGATGCGCTCCGGAGACCGCGCCGTCTCCTGCGCGAGGATCTGGGCCTGGAGGAAGTTGTCGTACACGACCGCGGCAACCACGTTGGGAGCGACGGTCGCCACGAGCCGATCCCGGTCCTCCGCCTGGAGGCGCTCGCGCTCCACGGCCAGACCCAGCAGGATCTTGAGATTCACCTCGCGGTCCGAGCAGTGCACTCCGCCAGAGTTGTCGATGAAGTCGGTGAAGATGCGCCCGCCGCGCCGATCGAACTCGATCCGTGCCGATTGGGTGAAGCCGAGGTTGCCCCCCTCTCCCACGACGCGGCAGCGCAGCTCGGCGGCATCGACGCGGACGGCATCGTTGATCCGGTCCTGAACCTGCTCGTCGGTTTCGTCACTGGCCTTGACGTAGGTGCCGATGCCACCAATCCACAGGAGATCGACCGGGGCCCGCAGGATCGCCGAGATGAGCTCGCTCGGCGTGAGCTCGCGGCCCGCGACGCCGAGCGCCTCCATCGCGGGGAGGGACAGCGCGATGTGTTTGGCCTTTCTCGAGTACACGCCGCCGCCTTCGGAGATGACGGACGACTCGTAGTCGGCCCACGACGAGCGCCCCAGCTCGAACAGACGCTTGCGCTCGGCGAACGCCGTTGCCGGGTCGGGATCGGGATCGACGAAGATGTGGCGGTGATCGAAGGCGGCGATGAGCCGGATCTGGTCCGACAGCATCATCCCGTTCCCGAACACATCGCCGGACATGTCACCGATGCCGACGACGGCGAACGGGTCCGAGCTGAGGTCGAGCTCCACCTCACTGAAATGGCGCCGCACCGACTCCCACGCTCCGCGAGCCGTGATCCCCAGCGCCTTGTGGTCGTATCCGGTCCGTCCTCCCGTGGCAAACGCGTCGCCCAGCCAGAATCGGCGCTCTCTTGAGATCACGTTGGCGTGGTCGGACAGCCGTGCCGTGCCGCGATCGGCGGCAACGACGAGATACGGATCAGACCCGTCGTGGATGCGCAAGCCCTCGGGATGCACCGTGTCTCCCCCGACCAGGTTGTCGGTGACGTCGAGCAGTGCCTCGATGAACGTTTCGTATGCCTCGGTGACCTCGGCGACGGAGGGATCGATGCGGTTGGTGACGATGAAGCCGCCCTTGGCGCCGTCCGGCACGATCACGGCGTTCTTGGTCATCTGTGCCTTCATCAAGCCGAGAACCTCGGTGCGGTAGTCCTCGCGTCGCACGGACCACCGAATGCCACCTCGCGACACGGCACCGCCACGTAGATGGACGCCTTGGACCTCGCGCCCGTACACGAAGATCTCGTACAGCGGCATCGGGTGCGGCATCTCGGGGACTCGGGCCGACCGGATCTTGAAGGCCAAGGCTCCGCGACCGGGGACAAAGGCGTTGGTGCGAACCGTGGCGTCGACGAGACTGTGGAAGCTGCGCAGGATGCGATCCTCGTCCAGTGATGCCACAGCATCGAGGTCGTGGCGGATGGTGGCGCGGATCGCCGCTTCCGCCGCGGTGTCGGCGCTCGGCGAGAACCGCGCCTCGAAGAGCCTGCTCAGATTCTGGGTGATGTGCGGGTGTGCGGTGAGGGCATCGTCGATGTAGCGCGCCGAGAAGGACCGCGTGACGAGGCCCCAGTACGTCCGGTAGGCCCTGAGGATGGCGATCTGGTGATGATCCAACGGGGTGGTGACCAGCAGGCGGTGCAACCGGTCGGACTCGGCGTCACCGCGGAGACCGGCGGCGACGGCGTCCGCGATCCGCGAGCCGCACATGTCGAGCGGGAGGGCTTCGCCCTCAGGCCCGACCACCCCGAAGTCGTGGATGAGCAGATCGTGATCCCCGCGGAGCCGCGTCGGCACTTCCTCCACGACTCGCAGCCCGACGTCCTCGAGCAATGGCATCATCGCAGAGAGATCGAGTTTGGTGCCGGTGTTGTAGACCGCGAGCCGGGTCAGCTCCTCCGGCCCTTCCGCTTCGTTGGTGAGACCTACCGTCAGCGTCTCGTCGGAGGACTCGAGCCGATCGAGCATCTCGATGTCTGCCATGGCGACTCCGAGCTCGGTCGAGCCTTGGTAGTACTTGGGAAAGCTGTCGCCCCACCGCTCGACGAGATCCCTGGCCTTGTGGTCACCGACCCGGCCCTCGAGGGCGTGGAACAGCCGGTCGGACCACGTGCGGCTGATCGCCGCGACGTCCCGTTCCAGCGCCTCCATGTCGAGGCTGGGCGCTTCTCCCTCGCCACGCCAGACCGTGAAGTGGATGCGGGCATCACCGGTCTCGCCCAGTGACAGCCGATAGTCGATGCTCTCCCCTCCGAGCCGTTCGAGGAACAACGTCTGGAGCTGGCGGCGGAGGTCCGCGTTGAACCGATCCCGAGGGATGACCACCAGCACAGAGACGTTGCGGCGCAGAGGATCCCTGCGCAGGAACAGCTGGACGTGTTCATACTCCTCATGGGCAGCCAGGCCCATGAGGCTGGCACGCAGGTCGTCGACCGACGCCGACAGCAGGTCGTCCTTGGGGAAGCTCTCGAACAACTGGACGACGTTCTTGAAGTCGTGAGATCCCTCGATCAGGTCTTCGGCCTCGAGGACCTGGCCGAGCTTCTGCCGGAGCAGCGGGATGCTCGCCGCCTCCATCATGTACGCCCTCGACGTGAGCAGTCCGATGAGCCTTGCCTCGCCACACGCTCTACCCGACTCGTCGAGACGCCGCAGCCCCACGTAGTCCATACGGGCATCGCGATGGACCCTGGCGTGCCGATTCGTCTTGGTGACGACGAGGAGGTTCCCGTGCTCGAATCGGTCAGCGAGCTCCGGGTGGAGCTCGGCGAGGGGCACTGGATCGGCGAACCGTGACCGGGCGTGGAGGCTCAAGATGCCGAGGCCTGTCTCTGGAACCGCCTTGACCTGCCGGCCCTGTGGCCCGTCGTCGATGCGGTATTCGCGGTACCCGAGGAACACGAAGTTGCGGTCGAGGAGCCAGCGCAGATAGGCGATGGCCTCATCTACCTCCTCGTCAGGCCTGTGCCCTCTCGCCTCCCCTGCATACTCGATCATCGCCGCCACCGCGTTCTGGAGCGGCTCGAAGTCGCGTACGGCGACCAGGACATCGCGCAGCGCCGCCCGGAGGTCATCGACGAGCTCATCGATCTCGGCATCCGTCAGCCGACGATCGAGCTCGTAATGCTGGGCTGCCTCGCGCACGTCCGCCTGTCTGGCCGAGACGATCCGCACGAGCCGACCGGATTCGTCACGGACGGTGCCGACGACGGGATGGATCGACCGCAGAACGTTCAGCCGGCGCCGTTGCAGCGCCGCGGTGACCGAGTCGACGAGGAACGGGCCGTCATCACAGACGAACTCGACGATCGAACCATGAGTCTCGTATCCGTGTTCGCCGAGGGTCGGGGTGAACGCCCGAACGACGACGTCGTCGCGCCGGCCATCGAGCACGTCGAACAGCCCGTCGATCTCCGCACGCACCTGCTCGGCGTCGAGGGAGGGCAGCTCCGACTCGCTGGTCCTGCGGAGATACGCCCGAGTGAACGCCCGCCGCGCCTCTGCATGCGGATCGTCCTCGGGGATGAGGCGCACCACCTCATCGAGCGCGGGATGCGAGTCTGGCACCACGACGGACAAGCGTACCCGGTCTACCGCGTGGTGGCGGTCGTTGTCGATCGGCCGCCGACGCCGCAGCACCCTACGATGGCTGCCACCCGGAGGTGGCAGCCATGGCGAATCCCGTACTGTCGCGCGAGTGGGGCGAGAAAGAGACCGCAGAGTCGGCTCCCATCGCCGCCTCACCCGCCGCGGAGCCGATGGAGCTCGGAGGCACGATCGGCAAAGCCGGGATCCTGCTCTTCATCGTCGTGGCATTCGCGGCGTGGGGGTGGACGCTGGTCGAGCCGGGAGCAGGCTGGCCCCCATGGCTGATCGTTGCGCTGCTCGGCGCACTGATCATCGGAATTGCAGGCGTGTTCCTTCCCAAGCTGGCGTGGCTCATCGGGCCCGTCTACTCGGCGGCGCAGGGCGTCGTCGTCGGCGGCATCAGCCACGTCTACAACGACGCATTCTCGGGGATCGTCCTCCAGGCGATCCTGGCCACCGCGACGATCTTCCTCGTCATGCTCGTCTTGTTCGCCACCAGGACCATCCGGGTTACCGAACGGACCAGGGGCGTGATCATCGGTGCCACCATCGGGATCGCGCTGTTCTACGTCGGGTCGATTCTCCTGGCACTGATCGGAGTGTCGATCCCTCTCGTCTGGGACACCGGAGTCCTCGGCATCGGCTTCAGCGCCCTCGTGATCATCGTCGCGGCCTTCAACCTCATGCTCGACTTCGACCTGATCGAACGCGGGATCGCCGGCGGCGCCCCGAAGTACATGGAGTGGTACGCGGCGTGGTCGCTGATGATCACGATCATCTGGCTCTACCTCGAGATGCTGCGGCTCCTCGGCAAAGTCCGGAGCTAGCCGGTCCCGGCGCTCAGTGGAACGGCACGATCCCGGCCCGAGCCCGCAACTCTTCGGTGCGGCGGAGTGACCCGGGTCCGACCGGCATCCCGGTCGCATCCGCAAGCCGGTTCATCTGGTTGAAGTTCCCGATGACACCTGCGGCATCCCCGACGGCGGCGGATCCGAGCACGGCCGCCACCCGGTCCCGGGCTGCGGCGGTGACCGCGGGATCGGTGCCGTGGGCGGCATCGACGAACGCCACCAGCTCACTTCCTCCGGCGAGCTTCGTGTCGATGGATGGATCCGTGATGCCTCTCGGATCCCAGGTGATCCCCGTGCTGTCCGCGCTCCAACTGAGCATCGATGCGTGCGCCAGGAGTCAGTAGAAGCACTCGTTCACCTGCGACGTGCGGGCGGCAACCAACTCGATCTGCGTCCGGTGGAGAGCCCGCGAGAAGTCGGGGCGCTCCATGTCGCGGAACGTCATGTAGGTGGCATCCGACAGATCCTGCCACGCCTCGGTCTCTGGAGGGACCAGCGACACGGTTTGGGGAATGCTCACCGGAGCGACCATGGGAACGAACGACTTTCCGACGACGACGTCGTCTGGCGGTGGCCGGCGGCTCGGCTCACCGCCGTGCGGTTCCGGGAGCTCGGGAAGGTCCAGGCCCAGGGCTCGATGGAAGAAGTCCACTGCGGAGCAACGGGCGACGATCCCGATGATCTCCACATAGGCGGGTACGTCGACCTCTGCAGGGAGTGTTGCGACCCACTCGGCGTCGATCCGCGGCGAGTCGGCCGCCACCATCCGAACCACCCGCCCGACGGGTTCTGCCAGAGGGCTGGCAGCGACGGTGCCGAACATCGCGGTGCGCCCCTCGGCAGCGATGGCGATCCGGTCGAATCCGCTCCACCACGTGCCAGGCGCCGCCAGGCGAGCCCAGTCGCGCCGCATGGCCGCACCGATGTCGGGGCGTACCGCGTGATCTGCGGCAGCGAAGTCGAACGCCATGGGGCAGCGACCCTACCGGGCCCATCGCGGGGCTGCGACCAGCCCTCGGCCGGCTGCAGAGCGATCGGCTAGCTTGCCGGCCTGGAGGGGCCGCTATGACCGTCCGCAACGACAAACGCACCATCTTCGGCTGGGCGATGTACGACTGGGCGAACTCTGCGTACATCACGATCTTCGGCGCGGTGGTCGGTGCCTTCTTCACCGGCTCGATCGTGATCGGCGATTCGTACTGGGGACTCTCGGGCGAGGCGCTCTTCGGCCTGCTCGTGGGTCTGGGCTCGATTCTGCTGCTATTGGCAATGCCGGTGCTCGGAGCCGTGGCCGACTACGCAGACGCCAAGCGGCGGTTCTTGCGCAACTTCGCCTTCGTCGGGGCGGCATTCACGCTCGTCATCGCCTTCATCCCCGAAGGCCAGGTGCCGTTCTTCCTGCTGATCGTGCTCGTGTCCCAGTTCGGATTCGTCGCGGCCAACGTCTTCTATGACGGCTTCTTGCCGGACATCACCACGGACGACACCATCGACCGGGTGTCTTCGCGGGGATTCGCATTCGGGTACCTCGGAGGCGGCCTCTATCTGCTCGCCGCCCTGGTCCTCATCTCACTGAGCAGCGAAGAGGCTGGAGCCACGCTCACGGAGACACTGGCCGCCCGGATCGCGATCTTCGGCTCGGGAATCTGGTGGGTCGTGTTCTCACTCGTGTCATTGGCGAGACTCCCCAGGGACCAGGAGAGGTCCGTCGAGCGACGGTCCATGGCCTCCTACGCGTCGATCGGATTCACCCGCACGATCAGCACGACGAAGAAGCTCGCAGGCTTCCCTCACTTGCTGCTGTTCGTCATTGCGTTCATCGTCTACAACAGTGGGACCGGCACCGTGATCGCGGTCTCCGGACCGTACGCCGAGGACACGTTGGGCCTCGACCTCGAGGTGATCGCCCTGGCGTTTCTCGTCGTGCAGTTCATCGCCTTCTTCGGCGCCCTGATATTCGGCGCACTCGCCGGGCGGATCGGCCCGAAGCGCGCCGTGATGGCCTCTCTCGTGGTGTGGACGGCGCTCGCCGTAGTTGCGTTCTTCCTCCCTGAGGGATCCAGCACCGGATTCCTGGCCCTCGCCGCGGTCGTCGGCTTCGTTCTCGGCGGCGTCCAGGCCCTGTCGCGCAGCCTCTACGGCACGATGATCCCGGAAGCGGCCTCCGCCGAGTTCTTCGGGTTCTTCTCGGTGTTCTCCAAACTGTCCGGCATCGGTCCCCTGGTGTTCGGAATCGTCAGCGCTGCCACGGGTTCGGGCCGTGCCGCGATCCTGTCGGTGGCGGCCTTCTTCCTCGTCGGTCTGGTGCTGCTCTCCCGGGTCGACGTCGCCGAGGCTCGAGCGTCTCGCGACCGGTGGGACTTTGCAGGGCCTGAGGCCGGGGCCACAGCGGTCGATTGAAATCCGCACGATCTCGGGAAGGTCCCTTTACGGTGCCCTCCCAAGATGCAGGCAGTGCAACTCGTCTTGGCATGGGGGGTGGCGTTCTCCATCGTCGCCGTCTCCACGTTCCTCTTCATCTGGGCGCAGCGGTAGCAGGCGCCGTGATGCGCCAGCCCTCCGGCGCTTCTCCCGCTCAGTTCGACTACGTTCGCGGCAATCGCCAGAACTGGGACGAGGCTGCCGATTGGTACGCCGAGGCCGGGGAGCGCGACTGGGCCACGAACGACATCACCTGGCACACCGGCGACGAACGCCCTGCAGCGCGGCTCCTTCGACTGGCACAGGATCACCTGGCCTGATGCTCCCCTCGCCACCGAATTCCACCTCACGCCGGACCAGTGGATCGCACTGCTGGTCGGCACCGGCTTCGAAGTCACCGCATTGATCCACCCCCGCGTGCCTGCCGGGGCAGGCACCGCGTGCGACTGGGTCACCGCCGCCTGGGCGCAGGAGTGGCCGGTGGAGGACGTATGGCGAGCCCGGAAGCCGGTCAAGTGACCTCCTCGGCGCGCCGATAGCTCACGTACCCGGGAAGACCAGGCAGGGTGACCCATACGACCAAGGGTGATCCGACAGCCTGCACGGTCCCGACCGGAGCTCCGGTGCCCCCGCCTCGTGCGGGGGCCCGACGCGTCTCGTGTACATTGGGGGCAACCGCCGTCGCGGACCGGAGAGGGATGCGTTGGCCTGGATCGGCATTCGGAGATCGGGGGGAACCTGATCCACGGGCAGTGCCGGGGGTCGGGCGCGACGGGGCCCGTACTCGACGACTACGTCACTCGGTGACGGGCCTTCACTCGATGACCAGGCTTCACTCGATGACGAGGCGACGGCCCCCGATCGACACCTCGACGGCGCGCACTCCCGCAGGCCCCGGAACGACGTCGACGGGGAGGTGCGCGGTCCCGAGCCATTCGGCGATGCGTTCCGGGTCACCGCCGATATCGACTCGCTCGATGGCGGCAGCGCCGCCTGGGTGGTCGACGACCGCGGTTGCCGGGTGATCGCCCGGCGTCACGTGCCATTCGATGAAGAACGGCAGCGATTCCGGGCCCAACATCTGGCCGAGGCCTGCGAGGTGCCAGGACAACACCCTGCCGTCCGGAGTTGTGCGCTCCATGGGGAGCGCTTCCAACCCGAGTCGCGCACACACTGATGCCAAGTCATCGGTCCGCAGGCACAACGCGGCCGGTCGGTCGCCGATCCTGGTGAGATCCAGGACGCGCCTCCCCATCGGGCTCTGCTCCGCCTCGGGACGATCGACGACGGCCATCAGCTCCACGTAGGAGCCCGCCATCGGGATGATGCGATTCCCGGTGCCGTGCCCGGGGTGCCGGCCTCCGGCAACCGACACCAGACCGAAGGAATCCTCGAATCGCTTGGCCGCGAGGTCGAGGTCTCGAACCGCAATGATCACATGATCGATCGCGAGCGCCATGCCCCCCAACCTACCCGGTCGCGGTGGCCCCTTCCCAGTCTCTGTGGAGGTCGGCGTACACACCGCCGGCAGCGATCAGCTCACCGTGGGTCCCCTGTTCGACGAGCTCGCCACGGGCGAAGACCAGCACCCCATCTGCGGCCTGGGCCGTCGACAAGCGGTGGGCGATCGTGATCGACGTGCGCCCTGCTGTGAGACGCTCGATGGCCCGGCGCAGCTGTACCTCGAGAGCGGGATCGACCGCAGACGTCGCCTCGTCCAGGACGAGCACGTCGGGATCTGCGATCCAAGCCCTGGCCAGGGCGACGAGCTGGCGCTCCCCCGCAGAGAGGTTGTTCCCGCGCTCGCCAACGCCGGTGCTGATGCCGTCGGGAAAGCGCTCCAGCCAATCGAGGAGACCGAGGTCGGCGAACGCCGCGGTCACTCCGACATCGCGCACTCCTGGCCGTCCGTACCGAACGTTGTCTGCGATCGACATGTCGAACAAGAACCCCTCCTGCGGGACGTAGACCATCCGGCTTCTGAGGTTGGCGAACGGCACGTCGACGATCGGAACCCCCCCGACGAGCACATCTCCCCTGGTCGTGTCGAGAAGCCGGGTCGCCAGCTTGGCGAACGTCGTCTTCCCAGAGCCGGTCTCCCCCACGATGGCAACGCGCCGTCCCGCCCCGATGTCCACCGACACGGCGCGCACGACGTCATCACCAGTGGGATAGCGATACGACACCTCGCGAAACGAAACCGCAAGACGGCCAGAAGGGAGGGGCGTTCCCGGTGCCGGATCGGCGATCTCGACCGGGGTGTCGAGCACCCCGAGGATCTTGCGCAGACCGGCCCCCGCGGATTGCGCCTGGTCGATCGTCTCGACCAGGAACTGGATGGGCTCGACGAGAAGATTCACGAGGAAGAGGAATGCGACAAGCGTTCCTGCGGTCATCCCCCACGACGTTCCCATGACGACGCCCACGGCAACCACAGCAGCGGTGATGATCCCGGCGAACAGCTCTGCCGAGGAGAAGAGGAGGGCACCAAGGGTGGCGGTTCGAACCTCGGCACCGAACTGTCGGTCGAGGGCCCCGTCGACGCGACCCATAACGGTGGTCTCCATCCCGTACGCCCGTACCGTTTGTACCCCGGAGATCGCCTCGCCGACGGCGGCGAGCGAGTCGGCAACCCGCTCCCGAGCGCGATCATGGGCGCTGCGCAGAATCCGCTGGGAGGCCAGGAGCAGGGCCGCGTAGAGCACAACGCCGATGACAACGACCAGAGCGAGCCGCCACCCGTACATGACCATGACGATGACGGCAAGTGCGACCTGGGCGCTCCCCAGGACCATGGCAACACCGCCCCACTCCATGAAGCTCTGCATGGTCTCGAGGTCCGACGTCACGCGCCCGACGAGCGCCCCGCGGCGCTCCGCCTGGACATGGAGGGCCGCCAGCCGGTGGATGTGGGCGAACGTGGCAATCCGCAACTGGGCGAGACCGGCAGCAGAAGACCGAGCCAGTCTGGCCAGCGAAGCCCGACGCGCCACGGCGGCGGCTGCCACCGCAATCAGGGCAACCGCACCCCACCGGAGGACGACCGATTCGTCGATGCCGGACGCAGCCAGGATCTGGTCATCGATCAGGCGCTGGATCGTGACCGGCACCACCAGCTGGAAGGCCGTTCCCACCACCGCCAACAGAAGTGTGAGCCACAGACCTCGTGTCAGGCGCGGGGCGACTCGAGCGGAGCGCCGCAACGCGCCGACCGTGGACATGGTGCGATCGCTCATGCCGAAGCCTCGCGGGCCCGCTGCGCTGCGTCCTCTTCGTAGGCGTGCATGAGCCTGGCAAATCCGGGGACGCTCTCGATGAGGTCTGCAGGAGAGCCCTGTGCCACCACTGTTCCCGCTTCCACGAACACGACCTCGTCAGCCAGGTTGATCGAGGACGGTCGGTAGGCAACGGTGATCACGGTGGAAGGCAGCTCCGCCTCAGCGAGACCGCGCAGGATCTCCGACTCCACCGAGGGGTCGACAGCCGAAGTCGCATCGTCCAGCACCATGACGCGAGGACGACGGGCCAGCGCCCGCGCCAGGGCCACCCGCTGCCGCTGGCCGCCAGACAGCGCGGTGCCTCGCTCTCCGATCCGGGTGGCGTACCCGGCCGGCAGCTCGTGCACGAAGCGTTCCACCCCCGCGACCGTCGCGGCATGTCGAATCCGCTCCTCCGGCAGGGGAGCTCCCAACGTGATGTTCCCCAGCACCGTGTCGTCGAACAGGAACGGGTCCTGGGCGACGTACGAAACCTCTCCGGCGAGCTCGGAACGCGCAAAACTCCGTAGATCCCTGTCGTCGATCTTGATGTGGCCGCTCGAGGGGTCCCACAGACGGGCGAGGAGCAGGGCCAGTGTCGACTTCCCGGATCCCGTCGGCCCGACCACTGCCACCACCTTGCCAGGCGGGATATCGAGATGGACCTCGGCGAGGACCTCGGCGTCTGGCAGGTAGCCGAATCCCACGCGGGCACCAGCAACGCTGCCGCCAGTTCTCGCGTCGTCTGCGATCCCCGTTCCGTGGATCACGAGGTCGTCTGCCTCGAGGATCGCCTGCACCCGGTCCCACGCTGCTCTGCTGAACGCCATCTCCCAGATCAAGAAGCCGATCAGCTGCATCGGGAGCGTCATCAGGGTCAACAGGTAGGCGACGGAGACGAGCTGGCCTGCACTGAGGGCACCATCGCCGATCCGGATCGCGCCGATGACGAGCACGACCAGCGTGATGACCGAAGGCAGCGACTCCACGATCGCGCGGAAGGTCGCCCAGAGCACGTTGACATCGGTGAGCCGGTCGCGCAGCTCTTCGGCCACCAGGCGAAAGCGGCCGACCTCGACGTCTTCGCGCCCCAACGCCTTCACGGTCAGCGCTCCGTCGAAGCTCTCGTGAGCGATTTCACCGACATCTCCGCGCAGTGTCTGGACCTGCTGGAACATCCCGTACATCCACACGGCTCCGAACAGGTCGATGGTCACCACCGCCGCCAGGCCGACCACGACGACCACGACGAGCCACGGGTCGGTGAGTCCGACGAGCAGCAGGGCCGCAACCAGCAGGAACAGCGCCCCCGTTGCATACGGGAGCGGAGCCAGCACGAACGTGCCCTGTTGCGTATCGACTTCGCTGATCGACAGCAGATCGCCTGTGGCCCGCTGCTCGTGCCAGGACAGCTCGAGGCGAAGCTGGCGATCAACGAGCAGGTGCCTTGCATCGCGGCGAGAGGCGAACTGAAGCCAGGCAGCCCCAGACCGGCGAACGACGATCCCGACTGCCTTCCAGACGGCCACGGCAACGATCGCCCCGACGGCGAGGAGAACACGGTTCTCTGCGGGTTCCCCACCGTCGAGAACCGGGATGATGACCTCATCGGTCACCTTGCCGATCACGATCGCCGAGGCCACGATTGCCGAGACGAAGAGGGCGGCGCCCAGCGAGGCGATCAGAAACGCCCACGGGTGCCAACGAACGAGGGTGGCGATCAGCCGCATACCGCGGGCGACGACGGTCCCGATGGTGAAGCGCTCTTGTTCGGCGGGGGGCATCAGCCGGCCGATGGTAGGGAGGCAGATCGCACGGCACGACTGCAGGTGCCGGGCGGGGACTACCCTCCCGCCCCATGCTGCACGTGCTCTTCCTCGCCGAGACGATCGACCACACGAAGGAGTACGAACACCTGCTGCCGGTGGCGATCGCTCTGGTGGCCATTGCGATGCTCTACGCCGCGATTGCGACGTGGCGGGTCACCTCCGCTGGCGGCCCATCCGATCATTGACCTCGGGCACTGATCGCCAGGCCGACGACGCCTCAGCCGAGATCGAGACGCTCCAGCTGGGTCGCGACCTCCGCAGGCGTCCTTCCCAGACGTTCGGCCATGTCGTCGATACTGGAACGGGAATGAGCCATCGCGGTCAGGATCAAGTCGTCCACCGGACGCCACGCGGTGAAGGCACGCGGCTGGCCGGCGGCCAGGCCATTCGGGTGGGAAACCTGCTGCATACAGGCACTATCGGCAGCGAGTCCGGGAATCTGAAGAACGCGAGAATCAGGCCGACGTACGCGGCGGCCTGATCACGATCACGCGATCGCCCACGTGCGCCCACCCGAAGACGAACTGGGCATCGTCGAACTCCTGACGGACGCACCCTCCCGAGCGGTGGGTGCCGAGCTGCGCAGAGTCCTGGAGCGGCCGCTCGTCGGGCCACACCGGGATGGAATGGAATCCATACGGCCACTCACCTCGGGCGAAGCGGACCATGTACTCCATCGTGATGCCGTCGAATGGTGCCCAGGCGTACCGGCTCTCGGAGTACACCCGGTACCGACCTGCCGAAGGAATGCCGACCCGTCCAGACACCAGGTGCGTCTTGGTCAGCTCCCCAGTGGCCTCGATCAGGTAGACGCGGTTGTTGGTGTTGTCGTAGATGATCCGCCGACCCGATCCGGTCGCCGGGTATGGCAGCTCCGGCTTCTGGGGTCCCATGGTGCCGGTCAGGGCCACATACTCTGGCGACTCGGTGAAGCTCACGACGAGCTCGCCGCGGGTCATGGCGCCCGACCGCAGAGCTCCCACGTAGGGCCCGACCGCGCCAGGACCAGGATCGCGGCCGAGGACCCTGGCGAACAAGATGCCGATGAGGGCGGCATCGTTGGGCACGCCGAACCTGGCGACGAATTCGCCGCTCGTCGAGAAGGCGTCGGCAATCGATACCAGAGGGAGCCCGTTCCAGTAGCGGCCTGCCCAGTACTGGAGATCAAAGGCATCAGGCTCCCGATCGAACAGGCCGCAGTACAGCCGAATGATCGAGTCGGACACCGCGCGATCGGTGCGATCCGGTCCGGTGAGGCCCAGCGAGAGTCGGGAGTCCCTGGCGAGCTGCACGGACCGGGAAACCGCGGCTGCGTCAACGACGGCGGTCGCCGCCCACAGTCCGGCTTCGTCTGGGAACCGAATCCCTTCGAGCGGGGCGTCGTCTGCGTCCGGATCTTCGGGAAAGAACGCGGCGTCCTGGGCCAATCCGCCCGCCGGGGTGAGCAGGGCTCGCTGCCCGGTAGGCGCGACCGACCGGCACGGCTCTGCGGCGTGGGCGGGACCAGGGATCGCAGCCAGAACCGCGAAGAGCGCGCCCAGAGCGGCCGCGAGCGCGACCGCGTGCCGCAAGCGTGGGTGTGACCGGCCCATGTGGCGGCGACCCTAGCCAACTCCCGCCCGCTGCCGGCCGAAATGTCATTGAGACGACAGGCCAAAGAACATGTCACTGCCACCGCGTACTGTGAGCAGTATGGGGGGTGGATGGTGCGGCCCCCCCCTCGGGCGGGTGCGGCCGCGCGTGACAGAGACGCGCGTGACAGGGACGCGCGTGACAGGGACGCGCGTGACAGGGACGCGCATGACAGGGACGCGCATGACAGAGACGCGCATGACACAG
>Ga0255047_10000107_pt1 | contig 56022 bp, 72 predicted proteins | sample JV7_2_1_MG_FD_183640 | JGI IMG/M metagenome (GOLD analysis project Ga0255047, IMG submission 183640) | Seawater microbial communities from Jervis Inlet, British Columbia, Canada - JV7_2_1 | ecosystem: Environmental > Aquatic > Marine > Inlet | place: Canada: British Columbia | collected 2016-10-06
TGGTTGAAGAGTATTCCACTAGCAGCAAACATATTATATGAACTACGATAGCTTCTGACCATGTAGTGAGCAGCCAGCTTAGCAACTCCATATGGAGAAACTGGAGAGAACAATGTATCTTCGTTTTGAGGAGTGGTAGTATTATCTCCAAACATCTCTGATGTAGATGCTTGATACATTCTTATGTCGGGATCGCTGTTTCGTACAACTTCTAGTAAGTTTACTACGCCAAGCATGTTCATAGAACATGTAGCTAATGGAGTCTTAAACGATTCTCCTACGTCTGATTGTGCAGCTAGATTATAAACTTCTTTTGGTTTATATTTACGTATGATCCTATCCATTGCGCCATAGTCGCAGAGATCACAGCTTTCTATTATAAGATTTTTAGAATTTATAACAGCAGATAGATTTTTAAAGCGCTCATCATCTGATGAGATCGTAGCTCTTACTGTTCCTACTACTGTGTATCCCTTAGAGATAAGAAGTTCGGCTAGGTAAGATCCATCCTGGCCTGTAATACCAGTGACCAGTGCTACTTTATCCATGTTACTCTTCTTCTTTCAAATCAATAGCATCGAATATAGCAACAATCATTGGCATTGATTCACCCTTAGAGGACAGCTGATTGTTTGGTAGGATATATCCATAATCTTTTAGTGCTTTTCTTATAGTGTTTATCCTTTCATATAGATTAAGTATATCGCTAGATACTCTTTCTCCCTTAGACATGCCATCTACTAAGCCCTCGCGATATGATTCAATCACATGTTCTTTAGTATAAACCGTACGAAGTTTCTTTTTACTCATAGTGTGGCGTCCATCTGTTCGTTCGAGATCTGATCTGGTGCGATCTCTTCTCGATAACATTCCTGAAGAAACGGGCAAAATCGACATTGCCAATCTCCTTTCTCCAGTAGAGGTGGCTTGTTATCATCTACTTCACCAGCTTCTACTCTTCTTTGGATTCTTTTAGAATCAGTTTTAGTGAGCCGGCCAGTATTGTACATAGCGGCTATCTTAGAGTTAGCATACTGTAGCTCATAGTCTCTCTCTGGTAAAGTCTTATTTTTGATATGAATCTCTAGTTCTTGCCAGCGTCTAATGATATCTTCTACCCTGATATGTTTCCATTCTTTTACACCCATCTCATTGGAAATTACAGGGTAGTGATAGCCGTCTTCTTCTTCTAGTCTTACTACATGCTCAGCCATCTCCATGGTATTTCTATCCATATATAGTAATACCCATTTCTTGATTGCATTCCTATAATGATATAGATAAATCATTGTCTGTAGAACATGGTCTTCCTTAGGAGCCAGTGGGTAGGCTGCTGTGGGCTTGATGACCCCCTTTGATACAAAGGTCCCAACCGTCTTGATCTCCACTCCTACGGGGTGTCTGGTGCCCTCCTCGGCCACTATGACATCTACTCTACCGGAGACATTTAGCTCCGCATTATAGAAGCTCGTTTCGTCCCCATACCAGAATCCAGCCTCCTTGATCCTATCAACTAGGAACTGAGACCAGAGGTTACCGGCAAGGGCTTTCATCGTACCCTCGGCATTCTTCTCACCAGTCTCTTCATAGTCCTGAGAAGCGTACCATTGACGTCGTAGGCAGGTTCCTACAACTGTATCTTCTCCATATTGATTTATATATGTAGTGCTAGAACTACTGGGGTATCTTGCTCCACCTCGTCTGGTCTCTTTAACGTAAGGATTTACTAATAAATTATGTATTCTATCCAGTGCTACTGAAGCCATCTAAATTACCTTCATAGAGTTTGACATTAGGTATGCCAGTTTGTTTTTCGATCTTCTTTTCATGTCTATTTTTTACCATCTCTTCGATCTGAGCATAGCTGATTTCCTCTAGTGTTGCACACTCGTCTTTAAACTTAAATGATTGTGTTCCTTTATAGGAAGTAATCTTATTCTTCTCATAAGAAACTTCTATAATAGGCCTATCTTTTCCATTAGAATCTGTCCAATAGCTCTTGGCTCTCTCTCTGTTTTCATGCAAGTCGTTATACACCATTCCGACTAATTTGAATGAGAATGCCATCTTGCCTGACTCACCAAGATGTTCTATATGAGGGCGCTTAGAGTTCATTCCCTGCTTATTGCATTCCATAGTACATACGATAGTCAGATCTAATGTATCGGATATCTTTTGCATCCATTCTGCTGCACGCTTGGCTTTGATCCTCTCATCATCTCCTCCTCCAGATATATTATGGAAGCTATCTATGAATAGGACGATGTCATTGCCGGTTTCTTCTCGTATAGATCGGAGCCATTTTTCACATGACTCTATCGTTTCACCCATCCCGGTAGACTGAGGTATGAATTTACCAGACCTAGTGACGTTATGGATCCATTCAATGGCTTCTTTATACTCAGGAGTATCTCTCGTGCTGATACCTCTCGCAGGTATATTATTACTAGCATATTTACATTGATTTATACTAAACCCAGTTTTTATAGCTAACATCTTAGCTGTTACACTTTCGATAGGATCATCTAGTGACCAAAATGCACAGGTCAATCCATTAGGCTCGTTATTCAATAGCCCATAGCATATATTATATAGGAGAGTAGACTTACCTGTATTAGGATTTCCGCCAAATGCTATCAACTCTTTTGACTTAGGTATCCCACCGAAATATTTATTGATACCTTCTATGCCGCAATCCCATCCAGTCAAGCCAGGATTGTCTTGTACAAACTTGTTAGTTATATTTTCAATCGTAGAATAACTAGCCCTTACGGAAAGGTCTTCTACTCCTTTAGGTCTTACTGAGGTTTCTGCCTTGCTGACTGCCGCCCTAAGGAACTCAAGTTTTTGTTCTGCTGTTTGTGCTCTAGAGATTCTTTTATTACATTCATCAATAATCTGATTGACGCTGTTGTTAGTTCTACTATTAATTTCTTTCTGAATGGCGTCACGGCTTATCCCTGTTCTACTGCTCAGCTCTTTTGTTAATGATTCTCTGTCAATAGCCGAAGATTCAGCCAGTATATAGTCAATCATCTGCTTTGCAATATCAGGATAGGCAACTTTTTTAGATATAAGTTTTTCTAGTTGCCAATCGAATGCAGTCTTTCTTTTTATCTCGAAGTATTCAGCAAGACCATGCATCTGTATCCAGTAGCATGGATCTCTATCTTCTGGTTCTACAGAGTCATCAAATTCTAATATAGTTATAGTAACTCTTATGCCTGGCGTAGACCTAAAGCTTTCTAAATACTTATCCATATTATGTATGCCAGCTTCATCGCCGTCTAACGTTATATTTATATTTGTAAAGCCGAGGTCCTTAAGTAACTGAACTTGATCTTTTGTTATTGCAGTACCACAGACTGCAGCAACGTGGCTATGACCCGCTTGCATCATTGCAATGGCATCAGTGTATCCTTCAACAAGATCTATCTTACTTGTCTTAGCTTCTAGCGCTCTATACAGTCCGTATAGGAATTGATTCTTTTTATACAATGGATTCTTTGTACTGTCGCTGTTCTTATACTTAGGTATATAATGTGATCCAGATTCCCTGCTCGCCTTATGGTCTTCCTTTTTCCAACGCATCCATCTTCGTGCCAGTCCTATGCAGTCTCCCTTTTCATCTTTTAATATAAAAGTCAGGTAGTCTAGACCTATAAAATCTGAGCTGATCCCGATCGACTCTAACCATTTCTGGTTATGACCAAGTTCCTTCATCTCTTCTTTGAAAGGATCCCAGTAAACAGTTCCAATACCCATGCTAGCAGCAATAGTGTCAGAAATACCCCGATTCCTACTGTTGACAAAAGAAAAATCTTTATCTTTGATACACTGATTTCTAAAAACCTTTGCAGCATCCCTATATGCCTTTCTGATGGAGATCTCTCTCAACTCATCCTCTGATATAGAGATTAAGTCATGCTTTATATTATACTTATCGCACAGATAGTACAGATTGTCTTGTATGAATTCTTTTCCTGACAGAGGTTTATCTTCAAGTATATTTGCCGCGTGAAATATGTTATAACTAGCATTACAGGAGAAACACTTTAGTATGGTGCTATCACTCTCTGGTACGAAATGCATAGAAGGGTCTGAGTCTTCGTGTTCTGGGTTAAGACAACTTATCCATTGGTCATTACCTCTGGTAACTATTTCTACTTCCATATCTTCAAGGTATTGAGAGAGAAAAGGCATGACCTTGGACTTAATTGCATCTAAATCATTTTCCACTCGAATTCCAAACTAACATGAGTAACATTTACAGTTCTGAACAGATTAAAAACTATCTTTTTTGCGGGCTTTATTACAGATATAAACATGAGCTAAACTTACCCTACAAACCAATTAACGCCAATGAAATTTATGTTGAAGCCATGCATGATGCCTTCTTCATCATAGCGAATGAGTGGGGTCTTAGAAGGAAGCATCCTAGGTCCTTTATAGCAGATGCAGCTGAAATATTCAAAGAGAAATTTACTTCTTTGTCAAATAACTGCAGAGATTCACAGAGACTTATCGAACTCTACGCTCAAGGTCTTATCGTCATAAATACTATTATAGAGTACATAGACATAAGTAAAGACATCATAGCGGTGTTCAATTATCCTTTCACTGTTGAGCTAGGAGAAGATCTACATGTCTCGAGCAAGATAGATCTAATGACCATAAGAAATGATGGCAACAGATCAAAAAGATCTTACGAATTTACTTCGTTGATAGACGATAAAACATATAAGAATATACAAAATTATGACCACATAGATGTTGGATTAGCTAGATATTTCATAGACAATATCATATCTCATAGGATAGAATACCCTTACGGTCACAGATACCTCTCTTACTTTGGAATACCTAGAATTTCTACTAAGGCTTCTAGATATATGCTTGACATATCATTGCAGACATGTACAAATACAGTAGATTTGATTAGAAAAGGCGTTTACCTGCCAAATACTTCAAGATCTAAATGCTCTGCTTGTCCGTTTAATCGGATATGTGATCAGAAATTCATGTTAAAGGACTTACCTGAGTCCTGGATAAACTCTGCTAAAAGGGAATTAAATGGAAACTGAACAGTCGGACAAAACAAAGATTCTTATCTGTGGCTACGCCGCTGACAATCATACTTCTTTTGGCTCTCAGATAAGAGAAGTATGGACTCGTCTATTGCGTACAGGTAAGTACGAGATTGTACAACAGGGCTGGTTCAAAATGAAAGAGATAGAATCAGTCCCTTGGAAAATAATTCCTACAAACACAAACTTTGATCCACAAGGTAATCGAAAGCCTCTAGAGCAAGACAAATGGGGGGCACAATCCTTCCCGGCATTATGTAATCAGCTCAAGCCAGACATAGTGTGGACTTTAGCTGACGTATATATGGTAGAGCATATGTCTTTCCTCAGAAATCAATTAGGTTATAAGTATATTCAATACCTTGAGATAGATGGTACACCTACTCCATTGAGATATGAGAAAACTCTTAACGCTGCCGAACTATCAATAGTATCCAGTGAGTTCGGAGCAGATGCCGTAGAGGATCTTACTGGAGTTAAGCCAGCAATGATCTACCACGGAGTAGATAATAATATCTTCCATCCATATGCAGAAGATAAGAAACAAAAACTGAGAGAAGCAGTAAATCCAGATATACTTAATAGCTTTATCATTGGCTGGGTAGGTAAAGATCAAACTCGAAAGAATCCATGGAATCTTTTTGAGACCATTTACTATCTTAAAACCGGCAATTATATAAACTGTAATTCATGTGATAGAGTCACTAGAGGAATATATAACCGACAGAAGAGAAGTATTGCCAGTATACCTACTGAATGTAAGTACTGTAAATCTACAGACGTATCTCCAGGTGAATCAATCGAAGACCTACGACTATGGATGCATGCATATAACCAAGCGAATATAGGCTGGGACTTTAATCTGCATAGAGACATGTGGGGGCTTGGAAACACAGTAATATTCACTAGTAAGCTTACTCAAGATAGCGGATTAAAAACATCTGAAATGTCAGACCTCTATAATATGTTTGACTTGTTTGTTTCCTTATCTGGAGGAGAGGGCTTCGGGATACCTCTGATTGAAGCTCAGGCTTGCGGTCTACCTGTCGTATACACTGACTACACTGCTCAACCTGAGATATCAAAGAAGGGCGGTCTCTCAGTAGATTGTGAGCTGTATCCAGAGCCCATAAGCTCAATAGACAGAGGATTCATAGACATTAATCATGCTATAAAGCAGATCTATAGTCTTTATAAAGATAAAGAACTCTACAAAACTTTGTCTTCGAATGGAAGAATAGATATGCTATCTAGATTTGATCACGACCTATTGGCCACACAGCATCATGAACTCATACAGCAGGTAGTGAGTAGACCAAGAAAAATGATTGGAGTTTCAGTTTGAAGATACATCTTGCTGGAGATATAAACTCTCCCAATTCTATCAGTTCCAGATGTAGAGCTTTGTTTAAACACAATAAAGATTCACATGAGTTTAAAATAACTAATATTAAACATGACCCTGTATGTATAATGATTCAAACAGAACTTCTCGATGATGTTAAAACAGCATGTGAATCTAAACTAGAAAATCCAGATGTATGTATTAATATGAAATCGCCAGAATTCTGGACCTTACATGAAGGAGCAAAGAATATAGGATGGATATCATGGGGCAAAGGATCAGCTATTCCAAAAGAATGGGTAAGCAAATGTTCTATGATGGATAAAGTTCTAGTGACTTCCGAAGAGGACTATGCCTCAGCGATTAGAGCAAACGTTGAATGCGATGTTGCTATCATTAATGAGCCAATAGATATAGATATCTTTGGCAAAATTTCAGGTGAAGCAGATATTGCGAATGTTACTGTCCGGGAAAATGGTATTAGGATAGAAGATAGAAAACCTGCTGTTCTTATCCAGGGAAAACAATCAGATGCCACAAGCATAATAGAAGTCCTTGAAGTATTATGCTCGCAGTATACCCAAAATGATTTAACCATAATCTTAAGAACATATAAGAATACTATGAACACTGCAGATGATCCTGCTATCATTCAAATGATCAGTCAGGTCAGACAGAGATCTAATAGTAAGGATGGGCCTAGAGTAGTTCTTCTATCTAACCCATTAGCGGATGAAGAATTAGCACAGGTGTATAACGCGTGCTCTACTTCGATTAATATCAGCAGAACATCTGGAATAAATCAAACAGTCATACAATCTGCACTATGTGGAACTGTTCCAATCACACATACTCATAACACATCGAGTAGCGATATAGGAAGCTACATGCAGATATATGATCATACTATGATTCCTGTCTTTGATGGTAATTCATCTAGTGATAGCTGGTGGGCATCCCCAAATCAGCTATCTCTTAAAGATTCAATTGACTATGCAATGAACAAAGACATCTCTGACCAATCAAAAATAGAACTAAGAAAAGCACATAATCCTGAAAAGATACTGGAAGAAATCATATCATAGGTATAATAGTAGAACCTAAATCAAGACTACTGTCAAAATTAACAGCATATCAGAGATATATTCTTGTGTTATGCTATGAGCATGGGACTAAGGAGGCTAGTCACCTACTACATATACCTCAAGAAGAACTAGGTCAAATAATTAAGAATCTTTCTGCAGACCTAGCACATCATTAATATCAAAGATCTCTTTGGCAACATCATTCGCTGGTTCAATCATTAAGGGCTGATCAGAATCAGCATCTATCTTTACCTTGAACCGAGGTGGATCACATTCCATCCTAGTTGCTTCGGCAAGATCTTTTCCCCACGTATTAATAATACCTTCTACCTTTTCTCCAACAACTTTAATCTCTCCTATATCACCAGAAGATGCTTCTTGTAGGTCAGTAAAAAGTTTCTTGTTTAACTCGTTTATTTTATCCGTAATGTTCATTCTTATCTATTTCCTTCAGCTTATCTAGAACGGACTTAGACCAAAGTTCTAGCCTGTCATAGTGTTTACTATCCATCAACATATGTGGATACATCAACCCATGTGCATCTATCTTTTCTAGTTCCTTAGGTTGTATAGTCGTATCTTCCCATAACTTAGCAAAGAATACTACACCTAAGTGAACAGCGTTTACTGGATCGCAATCATGATTTATCAGTCCAGCAAATGTGATATTTATATTACCATCTATATCAGTCTCTTCGTATAGTTCTCTCATTGCACCATGGAGGATAAGATCGTTCCTACATCCGTGTGTTACAGTAGAAGACTTCTTTAGCAAGGGATTGTATGCTGGCCAAGTCCAATCCCAATCGCTTTCATTTAAATGCCCACCCATGCCTATCGATATCTTACCATGTAGTCTTGATTCCCCCGACCCGCTTCCACGCTCAACATAGAATATTCCTTTGTTATGGAATATACATATGTATGGTATGATCTGCAGGTAGCTAGGATCTTCTTCACAATCTCTACGTTTCATATATCTCTTGTTACTAAGAATATGATCAGAACACATAGTGTATTCATGTCCTTCTAGATCATGGGTATACTCATTCTCGTCATAAAAATGCTTAGCCGGCTTGAATCCTTCAAAGTATTCGAACCTGGCAAAGAATATATCCTTAGGTACAACAAGAACTTCTTCATCCATTTTATCCATTGCTTCTGCTTTCTGACATTATCTTTTCCTTGGTCTCTCTAGTTCTTTATTCCATGTTGGTTTCAATTTCCACCAGTCTAACATTTCGACATGGTTTAATCCTAAACAATGATCTATCTCATGTTGTGTTATTTGACATAGCTCATTCATTTTTATATTACTAGGCCAATGTGGAAGAGATATATGGAATCTACCTGTGTCAAGATATGCCCATCCATGGCAATTCCCTACCTCTTTGCTATACCTATAGCCCACAGTAACATACCATACTCTAGTAATGTCTCCAACTGAAGAGATTGCGGTAGAAAATATCTTCTTTAGATCGTCAGTTCTAAATTCAGTTCGATTAGACATGTAGATAACTGGGCTAGTATAATTTAAAGATACTTTATTGTACGACTTATGAGCCGCACAATAGCTTGGAGTCCAGCTTTCTACATTGCTATGATCTAGCATTTTATCTGGAGAGTGTAATCTCTGTAGGTTTGTTTATTATCATAGATCATTATCTTATCCTTAGAGCTATTCCCCATACACACTAAGTACATGGGTATCCAGTCTCTATTCTTGTCCCAAGACAACTCGGTATCTTTCTTTGCTTGAGATACATACTTCTTAACATATCCAGGTAGCCTACGGCTGTTATGGTGTATCCCTATTTTCGACAGATCTATTGCTGTCTTTTCTTTCCCAAGCATATACATCGGTAATAGAATCTCCGTAAATACCCTCGGAAAATCAGAGAGATAGCTACATGTAACATTCTTCCATCTGGATATTAAAAACTTATCATGAGACTTGGTCACACCGCATGCGTCTTCGGCTTGACTCATTGATTTGAACAATGGCCCGTCTCTTCCTGAGTTATACTTACACTCAATTATAAGATGGGTAGGCAATAACTCAGATACATATTCAAGTTTGTTTTCTAAATAGATTTTACTCCATAGTTCATCATCTAACTTAGCAACTATATCGGTAGAGGTGAAACCAAATTCACCTCTACCAAATATGTTCCTGGTAGTATTAAAATAGTTAGCAGTAAGACGCTCGTGTCTTTTCCAAGCATCTTTAGATCTCTGTTTTTTAACTCGTTTACCCATTGAACCTCATGTCTAACAACCAGTGAAATTAATACAATCGAGTGTATCAGCAGTTTGATCCTCACCACAGGCATTAAACGGAACAGGCGGAGGAGGGCCATTTACAGCGATATACAACAGAGAATACATAGCATCTGCTAAGTCTAGGCTTCCGTTATCATCAAGATCACCAGCGTCTTGGCATTGCAGAGGGCCTACACTGAAGAGGTGCAGCAGAAGACTAATCGGATCAGAGATCGATACTGTTGTGTCGCCATTTACATCTCCTCTTCTAAAGCTTGTGCCCACTGTAATATGTCCTGGTACAGTCGCTGGAGTTCTAGCTGAGCCTGAAACAGACACTTCGATTGCAAGTGGAGGAGTGCCCAAAGTGTTTGTAAACACTAGGTCTGAACTTGAAAGAACTTGATAGTCGATAAGTGCAATATTCCAAGTGCCGGGAGGAATAGTAACAAATGGGGCATTAAGACTAAAAACTCCGGCAACCGTGATACCTGCATTCGTCCCACCATAGTTGGTGTACTGCCAGTACTCCGGTAGACCAACATCTATTCCAGGCAAAGCCTCAAAACTATTTACCGCAGAAAAATCGTGTGCAATACCAAAAGAAAACCCATGCACAGGCTCAGGGTTTTCTAAGATGACTGGGACAATAGCATGACCGTTAACCTGCCCACTAGCAGTGCCAAGTGAAAGACGATGAATAGTAGGATTGCCAATCAGACCAAGACTGTTTCCAAGAGAAAGCCTTCCATAGCCAAAGGTATCGTCGTTACCGGGATCACCCTTGTCGGTGCAGCCCATCTTAATAAGAAGCTCTACTTCATCAGCAGTGAGAGTTGGGTCAGCCGACCAAATAACAGCTGCTACTCCGGCAACCATAGGAGCAGCAAATGAAGTCCCGTTTGGTGACGTATAGGTGTTTCCACTGTTTCCCGTAGTCGTAGTCCAAATTATTTGTGCTGGCGCAGATAGATCCATGAAAGTTCCGTAAGCCGAGAATCCCGCTTTGTTATCTGACTGACTCGTACCGCCACAGACAATAATCTTATCCAAATCTCTTTGACCAAATGTTAGATTACGATTATCGTTTCCTGCGGACCAGAACACAAGCGATCCCAGCCCTCTAGCATACTCAGTAACCGTTAGGTTTGAAGCGTTATCGCAACCAGAGTAGCTAACGCTAATACAGTGGTCTCCTTGCTCAGCTGCGACCCTGATAGCATGTTGAATAACCCCTAGTGTTGAAGATCCACTTACGCTCTCACTTACACGGAGCATTCGCTTACTGAGATTCCAGCCTACTCCAGCTACGCCGAAGCCATTATTGCCTGAGGCTGCAGCAACACCCGTTGTAGCGGTGCCGTGGTAGTGTAGTGCGCTGGCATCACCTCCCTGAGACTCGAATAACTGTGTCGTTGCGTTGTATCCGTCAAGTTGATTATTGATATCAGCGTGTGGATCAATTCCAGTGTCACAGATAGCGACAACAATTGAAGGATCCCCTGTAGCAATATCCCAACCCGCTTCGCTGTCAATCATTTGGTGGTGCCACTGATTGCCATAAAGATTATCGTTTGGAATGACCGTAATGAAGACCTTCCAGTCTGGTTCTACGTATTCAAAGATACCCATTCCCATAAGCTCGGCATAGCATTCGTTCTCTGTCTGCCCTACCGGCAAAGGGAAATAGATCTGACCCGTAGCAGGAACCACAGTGCTGTTAGCAATTACTGCTGAAGCAGCAGCAAGATTGCCCGCCGTAGGAAGACAGATCATTTTCCCACTAAATTCTCGTTGGTTACTTACTTCACTGAATTGAGCAGTTAATGATGAACACATAAAAATTACAAGGAAAAGACTAGTTACGTATCTCATTTATTTTCTCCAAATATGGACGTTACTAAACGCAAGAACTAAACATTGCTAACAACTGACTACATCTGACTACATCTCTCCGTATGGCCAGTCAGGAGCATCACTAGGAGCAGAAGGGGCAGAGGGAGTGGAAGGTGTAGGAGTCTGTGTCTTCTCTGTCCTAGCTGGAGCTTGACTTGGGAAGGGTGGGGCAGAAGGTGTACTGCTTTGCTGAGAGGTGCTTGGGAAGCCGGACGGCTTAGCCTGCTCTCCTCCACCCTTTTTGGTGTAGTATTCATCAAGTATTACTTGTTGAGATTTCTTGTAACTGTCAATATCATCTGAGAAAATACTATAGTAGTTTATGTATCTATCTTTTCCAGGGTTCTGTTTGTCTGGTCCTGCATTTCTGCTGGGTGGTAGAGCTGCAATACCATTCTTTGTCTGTCTTACTTTCCATTCTCTTAAGTCGACAACGTGCTTTTCGCCTACATATATGTGTAGGGTAGCGCTAGCAAGTATGCCGTAAGAAACTTGCTTTTCTGATCCAAGCCAGACACTGGCTTTAATGTTGAACATTCTATTTCCAATCCTAAATAGTCAATCGACTAAAAAAAACGGTCTCCTTGGACTCATGCAACAAGCATGATTGATGTTATCCTTTATGAAGCGAAGGAGTGCGAAACTTCATTAAGCATCACCCAAGGAGACCACAACCTAAATTACATTGCTATTTACCACGCTTATAGATTTCGTTCGAGCACCTAAGGTGGGAGATCGAAATCTATCGTAAATGTTTCCCTATTTGAGTCCTCAATCAGTATCCTCGGTTGGCGATCCGCCAGCCTAATAGTACCCTTAGATACTATCCATGGTTATTTCGCAATGTATGTAATCCAAGATTCTTTGCCCTCTAATTTCCTCTCATTTATATCTGTTCTGTAGTCTAATAGATCCTTATCTTTTACAGCGTTTCTTTTATGCAACTCTAATTGATGTCTCTCTGCTCTAATCTTTCTTCGTTTTTTTCTATCAACTCTAGTCTTAGACTTACTGTTACTTCTATTAACTGTAATACCAAATGCAGATTTTCTTCCTGTATCTTTTACGATACTAGTCTTATCTCTGTTAACAGTAAATCCGTAATAACTAATAATATCTATTAGTATTGGTAAAAACTTGTATAGATTTCCTGAATGTCTATCTTTCTTTCTAGCAAGACCATACTTCTGGTAGAATTCATTATTATAATAAGAACTAACTAGAATATCATCCGCGTACCTAGTATAGGTAAGATTTCTACGCTTTGCAAAATTATTTATTCTAAGATCCATCTTGAACGGTATCGTATTAGACAGTATTGGAGAGGTAGGAGCACCTATCGGCAAGCTATCTAGATGAGTTACTATGTCTGCTATGGCGGATATATCTTCATCCCCAAGGACATAGTTCCTTTCCTTAAGTGTAAGAGTCGATCCCATCACCATCGGAAAAGTGTCGTATACATTTTTACATATATTGCTTATAGAAGAACTCGCCTTCCATATATCTATATTACTAATGCTTACAAAATGCTTTAGATAAGATACTACTTCAGATCTAGAGATGTGCCCGAAAAAATTAACTATGTCGGTTTTCAATAGCCCAGTACCAGAAGCATGTACAGACAAGCATTGCTTGACTCCTACTCTCTTAGAGTAAGAGCATACAGCATAATGCTGAAAGAGGATACAAGAGAATAACTCTGCTAATCGTTTTTGTACTTTCTTTAATCTAGGCTCAGGTATATAAATAGTTTTACCTTTTAGTTTTGTTTTTTTATAGGAGGCATTAGCTCTTAGCCAGCTGACTTCCGATTTTTCAATGCATAAGAATTTAAATATGTCAAATATTTCAACGCTATGATCAATCTTGCGACGATTCTTTTTGTTTACTCTGGCTATTCGATTTAACAACTTCCTTCTTTCCAGAATTTAAAACAATCATATCATTTAAGAATTCCTCATAAACTTCTTCGTTTTTCATTATGTATTCAACTACATTTTTCTTTCCTTGAAGTTTTCCTTCGGGAAATTTAGGGTGCTTATACCAAGCACCGGCTTGTTCTATCACCCCAGAAGCGAATGCAGCATTGATAGTACACTGCTTAGAGTCAAAGCCTACGCCAAAAGTGAATGGTATATATACCTGATGTCCTTCATGCGCACCTTGCTTTGTTTTCTCTACAGTAATTACAGAATCAAAGCCGGAGATAACTTTCTTCTCTCTTCCATCAGGCATACGAACCATTACTTCCTTGTCTTTATCGTATGCTCTACGGAATCCTAGTCTCATGTGAGCAAAATGCTTAGTCGCGTTTCCCCCCTTTGTCACTAGCTTCTCTCCGTGTCCCATAGAATTTATATCAGTATATACATGTGCAATTAATATTGCAGCAGTATTGTAGTGAGAGATAGTTTTATTTGCCATCCTGTAGAACTGTCCAATCTTACGGTTGAGCACAGCTACATTCTCTTGTCTAAGGTTACGTTCTTTAGGCTTCACCCCAGCCTTACTTGCTGGAGCCTCTACCTCAGCCCTGGGCAGCAGAGCACCGATGCTATCTATTAGTATTCCTTGGAGACAACCAGTCCTAGCAAGATCGATAACTTTCTGCAATACATCTTCCATTATATCTGTCTCTGCAAATAGTAATCGGCTTTCATCTATGCCTAAGCTTTTCACCCAGTCTGAATCATAGCTATTCTCAATGTCTGCTATCAACCAGATTGCATCGGGGTTCTCTTGCTGATTGTAACCAATGACCTGATACGCCATGGAAGACTTACCTGTTTGAGAACGCCCAGTAAATACACTGAACTTGCCAGAAGGAATGCCGCCATCAAGATTCTCATCGAGCTGGGGTATTCCAGTAGGTAGTTTCTCGTAGTCTAAAGCTTCAGAAACAAGCTTATCGCTAGCAAATCCTATGATAGACTCTGGATCCGTCTTACGCATACTATGAACAAGTTCATTCAATCGGGTCTTTTTATCATCTAGAGATAGTTCTGTGTTTCTAGAAGACTGGCTATCATTATCTGCTTTCTTCTTCTTCATGTATGATTTCCCTTTCTGCGTCCTCCATTAAAATTGCATTTGTTTTTATCAAATTAATAAAATCAACAAGTTGCATAGTAACAAAAACTCTATCACCATCAGTTTCACTTACCCATAGGGGAGACTTATTTCTCTTAACACTACGGTTGATACACTGATTAATTTCTTGTTTTGTTAAACTTAGAGACTTGCTACAGGTTTTTCTTTTACATTCGATAGAATACTTAGATGAGACTAGATCATTTTCGCCATACTTAGCTCCAGAATTGGCTTCCTTATTGATCCATTCTTTTCCTTCTGTAGGCCAAATCTCTTTCACTAAATTTTCTAACACGTCACCCTTTTCACGCATTAATTATCTCTTTCTTTTGAGCATAAACCTGTTCAGAAACCTCATCTAACTCACTCTGATTGTCCATCAAACACGCACTAACTACTTGACTAACATTAATAATAATATGATCAGAATTAAATACAGATCCAATAGCAGTGTAGCTAATTCTTACAGACTCTGGATCTCTTTTTATCATGTAAGGATTACCAGTAGAATCCATTGGTGGAATCCCTAAGGCAGCTTGTTGCTCTTCTTCATCAGTGAAATAGGATTCTTTACCATCGCTATCTACTTTAATAAGTCTAGGACTAGCCTTAGGACTCATCGGTTTCGTGGCATATATGAAATCGTTTTCCAACAAAAGCTGATTTAAATCTCCCACACTCTGGACATTTATCACAGTCTGATTTTCGTCTGTAGGCTTTAGAATTATATCGCCTCTTATCGTAGTTAAATTGACCCATTGACCCATTACCAGTAACCTTTCGTTTAACTGCTTTCCAGCATATTAACACAACATCTGCTACAACAATGCGAAATGCAATGCTTATAGCCATCTTACCAAAATGTCCCATGATTATCTAAAAGAAACTTTCAGGATTCTCTTCAGGAGAATCGTCCATATCTGTGAAAGGAAGTTCTCCATCTGAATTCATTGCACTTTTTATATCTATTAAGTCCTCTAACGCACCATCTAATTGGTTTCTAACAGACGCCTGTCCTATTTTAAAACCTTTTAAGAAGAAATGCTGGCATAAATTATTTATGTCATGAAATATTCTAGGATTACTGGCTCTTATTCCTGGATAATCTGCGGCCATATGTTTTGTAGTACTTTTTGTGAACTCTACCATGCATTTCATTAATATAGGTTCCGTCTCATATAACTGCATGATGGAGTTAACGGCATTACTCATGTCTTTGACGTCATTAATGAGTATCTTTTTTATAAGACTTTCATTAACTAAATTCCGATTTTCCGAAACCATCTTCGTCCTCCGTTTCTTCTTCATCATCATTATCAAATTCGAAGTATCCATTACCAAACAAAGATTCTGCAATAGATATTTCACTTTCTAATTCTTTTATAAAGTCATCAATAACATTTAGTTCGTCATTAGCTATGTCTATCTCGTTTATTTCTACCTTAGATTCAGTGTTCTTTTCAAATTTACCGAACATTCTTCCTATGATAAAAGCAGTAACATAATTAGTTATGTCATCTCCAGTAGCCGAGGTAGTTGAACACTCTAGATCTCCAATCGAATCTTCATCATCAAATGGACCATCTATATTGTTCTTTAACATTAAAGATAAGGTTAAAATCCAATTCTCTATGAATTCTTTTCGTTGCATGATAGAAAATGATTTATTCATCGTATCACTCATCTTAGATAAATCAATCTTTTTCTTGTTAATAGCTACATTGACTTCTAGCTTTTTATTAGAGGTAAGATTGTAGATACCCCCATTTTTAAGAACTACAAAGCGTTCCATTACAGCCCCCTTGCATTTGATTTTGTCTCTTCGATATGGGCTGCAGGATCGCAAGGAAGATCTACTTGACTAATAATCTTTACGTTTTTATGATTGCAAATAAACATATATATCCACCTTTCTCCGCTTTCACCATACCTAGAGTTCAAGGTTCGTACTTCACCGTCCACATACAGCAGCATTCCTGGCTTATATGGACATAGGCTACCTTTAGGCAGCTCTACGGTCAATTCATACGAATCAAACCCATACGCATTATCATAGTATATCACGGGACCTCTAGATTTAACAGTACGAATACGGACTTCATTCTTCCCTATTCCATTGATGTAAGGCTCTTTAGTTATCTTCCAGATCTGAAATATACCATTAAAAATCATGCTATCATCCCATCATTCCTCAATGCGATTAGTTCTTCAATTTCTCCATCAGACATGCTAAGATATCTATTGAACGGACTTTTCTTTGATATGTTAATATTAATTGATTCACTAGTACCACATCTGACGAAATCTAAAAGCAAATCTATTTTAGTCTTGCATGTTATAGGAGTGATTATTTTAGTGTCACTAAAGCTAGATACATCCTTCTTAGCTTTTCCTAAATCATAGATAGCTTCCAGTTCTATACAGGTATCTTTTATTTTTATTTTGCAGTCAGCAATCTTGCATATCTTTTTAATATAAATTAAGCTTTGCTTAAAGTCTTTACGTGAGACTGTTACCGTATATTCTTTTGTACCAGTAAAAGCTTTTGCAAAAGAAGAAACGTAATCTTTGTCTAGACTTCGAGATAATATACATAAACTTACATTATCTTGAGATAACATCAATGATTTTCCACTAGTCTTTATCTCCATCTCTTCCGGAAGAAAATGTTGAATACAGGAGATATCCCTATAGTCAAAGTACATCTCTTTCTTTAAATGAAATGGTATTCTAGTCATAGAACTATGTCTAAAAGTATACATATAATTGTTAAACGTTGCGCACATTCTTGGATGCCCAAAGACATCTGTTGCCTTAGAAGAATGAGATAACTTCTTGATCAATTTAAAGTCTATGCCTCCTTCGTAAACATCTTTCCAGGTTATCTCGTTTGACCTAATCAAACCGTCATAGAAGTTCCCCTCCAAAGCTGACTTAGATATATAATATATACTACCATTTTTAACCGAAGGATCTATCGAGTTACTAAACTTTATTCCTGTCTTCATAAAAGACATGCAATTCATCTCGGGAAATTGGTCAGACATACCGCACAATGAATCTACATCTAGATATCCTAGATCTTTATCCGATGGAATACATTTAGTATCAATCAAGAGGATAGCGCTCCCGCTAGTAGCTTTCAATTGCACGTGTCCATCTTCATTAAGTATCACATGAACTAGCCTCTGGTCTACATTAGCATTCTTTTTGTCCACAAAAGCTTTTATCAGCTTAGTTGCTGACTTTAAATTCATATTTCAAAATCTCCCAAAAATTTTATTTGACTTTTTTCGCCCTATATAGCGATTACTGATTCATTCTTCCCATTCTCTCGTGTTGTAATCTTTGAGCAGAACCTTCAAGCACTCTAACAAAAGCCATTGCTGAGTAATACAAAGACTGTAGCATCTCTTGGGATATTGACAGTTCAGAAGTATAACGATAAAACTCTGAAGCTTCTACTCTACTGATGCTCTCAGCAAGAGCTTCAGTTATCTTAATGTTAAGATCTTCTGCAATTTGTTTAGTTCTTACATGATATTTAGATCTAAGTACCCTCCTAGAGGATTCTGCATGGTAGAAACTACCTTTCATGTACCCTACTAAAGTAGATAATCTAACTATACCAGCACTTAGCATGATCAAATCAGTGTCTATTTCTGCTATAAACTTATCAAAATCTCCATCCTTATATTTTTCCATAATCTTATAGATGTATACAATATCTTCCCAATGCTTGTCATCGAATAGCACTTGTTCATAGCTAGGAGCCCTATACTCTGTCTCATCCTTTTCGTCCTGAGCAAGACGTTGCTTAATGCGCTCTAAGGAGTTGAGTGCCTTCTTAGATTTATCAATGGGTTCTTTTACGTGTTCTCTAGGCTGAATATACTCAGATTCTATACCTTCTAGAAAGTCTGGATCATTCATTACCATATTGTCCTATTCCGGATGCTTCTATCATTGTGATGTTTTCTCCATTTCCCCAACCTCGCATAACAAGATCATCGAAACATCCTTTAGTCGTAACCAATCTATTCTTATAGTCAGGCATAAAAATAGATCCAGCATACGTATGCATCATTATATATGCAACTATGAAACAAGGATAGATCAATTCTATACATCTATTCGAATGAGTAAAATTGCTAGAACTATTACCAGTATTTCTATTCCTAGGCATAGCTATGATCTTATCTTTAACATCTCTGTCTAACATTTTACAAACATCAACTTCTTTATTCGTTTTACTATAATTTCCTTTAACAAGTATCATATTGTTGCTAAACATTTTAGCAATATCATTTTCGACTTTATCATATCTATTCGCCATAACTTCAGCTAGTCTTTTAATAATTGTATCTTTGTTTCCTGCAGGAACTGAGCATCCAAATCCTTTGATGAGTTCTTTTATCTCTAAAATAGTAGGATCATCTTTAAGTATAGGTTCATAAGTACAAAAGTAAGATAAAAATTCTGTGTCATCGACACAAATTTCAGCTGAAGGTATTACTTTCTTCGCATGTTCTTCTGTCAGCACTCTAGTAATAAAATCTTGAAAATTATGATTAGGACTAAATTTTCCCATACTTATTATTTTACTTGTTCCATTACTCATATATCTGTCTATCTGGCTAGCAGTTAAATTAATAGGTATACTATTAACAGCACTAATATTGTTTACAAAAGTGCATATCCTATCTCGATCACGCTCAATAGAGTTTGTATGATCACTAGTACTTAATTTATAGAAATCATATTTACTTTCCGATATATCCGACAGTAAATTGTTATGGACCTCGTTATTATCAATTGGATACAACTTAAATTGATATTTAGCTTCAAGGGAATACTCAATTATCCACATATTCTCTAATCCAGGATCGACACATACTTGATAGTCTAATGAGTTAAAATTATAATTATTATGAAATGGCTTAAACTGCCACTTCAAAAATGCAAATATCTCAGCGTTCTTTACAGTATCATATGAATCAGATACATAATCAAAAGCATTTGATTCAGTATAATATGTGTCAGTACCATTAGAGGACTTCTGTTCTTTTAATATTTCTGTAGAAGTTCTCAAAAAATCTTCTTCAAGGATAATTTCATTTAGCATAGTACTTATTAATGCAAATTCATATTCTTCCTTGGTAAAGTCTTCTATCGAGAACAAATCTAAATCTAAGTCGTTAATATCTTCTGTCTTTTTCAATGTTCCCTTCAATTCAGGCTTGACCTCATAAATAGCAGATCTCATCTCTCTAAATGAGGATTCATCTGCATCTGATATAGCACAACAGACTCCAATAAGATTATTGTGATTCCAATTAGCTTTTAATGTTTCAATTGCTATTTTATGTATATCACGATACGATGATCCGATAGGAACTATACTAATATTTCGTAAATTTGTTATACATAACTTACAATAATCTAACATTACGTTACCATTTGTTCGATAATATGACGTCGTATATCCACTATTCAAACCTGGCATGATACTATTAGCAATGTCTTTAAATTTCTTCACATGAATACCATGAGTACTCATGGCTAACACTTCTTTATATACATCTTCCTCTAGGGTCTTTTTAAACTTATCTTTAATTATTTCATTGACAGAAGACACTTCGAAATAGTGACTATTCTTACTTGAAGAAAGCATATGTTCCTTCTGTATAGTAGTAGGAGAGATCATATACTTTTCTAGATCTAAGTACGGACTATACATATCAGGTACTGTTCTAATAAATTTCAATAAGCTTTCTGACCAGACTGAAGTAATTACTGGCGTATCATGCTTTACATGCTGCGAATAAGTTATATCTCTTAAAAAGGGAATGTACTCAATGAGTCCACTCTCTTTTTTTCTTCTTTTCAAACATACCCCAAACATTAAGCCTCCAAACTACCTTTGTACCTACAGATTTTACGTATCTTTTCAAGTGATTTATTACAAGAGTCTACGATTATCTTAAAATCATCGTCCGTGAAGAACATTTCGTTCTTAGAATTCTTAATACCTTTGTTTACTTCGTTACAAATTATGATCTGTTCTATCTTGTTGGCACCTTGAGTAATCAGATCAGTAACTCTGTCATAATATTTAATACTTTCGCCCATTAAGATAGGCTTCTGAATCTTAATAGTCTTATTATCTATTTTTGTAGTCATTTGATCTAAAATATTAGGTGGTATAGTTCCACGATTTACTGATTCTATGTTAAGTGCTAACATACATAGTATCGAAATATCTATGCTAGTTTCTTCCATGATTCTTGTCCAAGCAGAATTTTTAGCTATCTTACCAATGTCTTCATTGATAAGTATCTCTGCTTTTCTTATAGGATCAGGACTAACCATTAATTCATAGTTAAGATTAACTTTGATCAAATCTTTATCTTCTAAGAAGAAATCTTTTAACTGATCAAATACATTCTTAAGTTGTGTTTCTGCAAAATCATCAATAGCATTCTCTGCATTTATGCCTACTGGAATACTACCTAAGATTGCTTCTTTCACAGATTCTTCGAAAGAACCAAGCTCTGACATATATAAATTACTATGAGCTATTTCCATTGCTCGATATCCAATGATACATCTCCGCATGTATCCTAGTCTTCTTCCATCTAACTCAATCTTTTCTCGTTTCTTTTCAGTATCTGTTGAAGAAGTTCTAGCTTCTATTGACTTAGCAAATCTACTTAGAAAACTACTGATCTTATTGAACTCCATTTGCTTAGACATAAGTATATAGTTCTCAGTGGCTAATGTGAGTAATGCAATTATCTTTCTATGTACTTGCAGGTCCTTCTCTTGCTCTGTATCATCTTTTGGTTCTTTCTTATCACCGAGCCAGAAACCAAGGGCCGGAGCATCATCCATCCCAACACTATCGATAATTTCAATGCGATCATCGTTATTCATTTCTAAAACAGAAGGAAAATCAATGAAGCTGGCGAACCTACCTATGTAGGCTTCATCCATCATGTTGGTTCCTTCATAGCCCATGGGATTCATAGCACCCCATATAAACTTAGTGTTTAACTTAAATCCCATTACTTCTCTTGATCTAATGATTTCTAACCACTTAGACTGAAGTTCTGGTAGTGCTCTATTTACTTCATCGATAAATATAAATTCTTTATCCCAGCAAGTAATAGGGCTAGAGATATATTCCATTCGCCCTTCTTGCATTGCTTTGGGGCTTGGTAGTCCAAGCATATCTTCAAACATTGATTTACTCGCATCATATGATTGAAAATTTAATCTTAAAGCTTTTGCAATATCCTTTGCTGCTTTTGTCTTTGCTCCACCATGCCTACCGACCATTAAAAGTGGATCTCCGGTTATAAGACTTTGTAACATCATTATTTCTTGCTTTTTAGGTAAACCCCAAATACCAAGCGAATCAAAAACTTCGGCCACTTAGATCCTCGTTTCTTTAAAAGAACTATTACTGCGCAATTCTCACAATAATATGTGTATGAAATGGACCATGAAATTGGCCATGGTCCATCGACTTTCGATTTAACAAATGAATTACTTATTTTTACGGCAGGCTTATGTTCTATCGTGCTAAGACAGTTTGCACATTTAACTGGAAAGCCGTTTTTGTCTGTATGAACAAAATCGTCTGTAGAATTCATCTAACATATATCATTTATATAATATGTATTTTTATATTGTTGAGAAAAGAAATTATCTTTATCGTCGCCTAGATCAGTAAGAATCATACATACTTTAGATATCTTGGCTTTAGCTAAGTCTTTGTTCTCTTTTGATGCATTAGCCCAACCGTCGCCAAATATAATAATCTTTTTATAGTCATTTTTAACGGCATGTTCAATTATACAATCAAAATCTGTTCCTCCAGTACTTCTAATAACCCCACGCCCTAGCTCTTCAATACTAGTTTCTGCTATCTGATTAGAAAACTGAAATACCTTTTTAATATTCTTTCTCAATGAGTATATAACTCCAGCAACTTTAGGTAAAATATTATACATTGATCCAGAAACATCTACGTAAACAGCGATGCCTAAATTCTTTTTCTTCGTATCATTTATCTTATTTTTCCAAATTACAGGCACTATACCAACTGCAAGCATAGCAAGATCTCTTCTGCAAGGATCAATAGGTATTACAGAAGATACTATTTTCTGTTCTTTCATATATTCTGTTATCTTATTTATATTCTTATTTATTGAGAAATCTCTTAGTAATCTAGTTCTTAAATTAGATCTACTATGTATCAACGAAATCATTGAATTCCAAAGATTAGATCCATTGCCTGCTTTTTTACACTTATCTACAATTTCAGATGCAATCTTAGACTTAGTATCACTATCTATATCCATATCGATAGTATCTGTTTCTCCGTCCGGACCTTCATCTTTATTCTTGTCATGACTGCCAAGAAACACTACTTTCTTATATTTCTTTGGCATTACTAATTTAAGTGCATTAAATACTTGATCTATCGAACAATCTGTATCTTTGCTTCCATATCTAGAATCATCGTATAAATGACGATAAATTTCACCAAATTTACTTCTGAGCATTGAATTACCAGATTTTGATCTTAATAAACCCATAGGTGGCTTTGTGTCATAAAAGGACTGCATTAAATCTGCATGACCAAGCATAAAATAGATAGTCATATTTATAACTGAATCAGACGCAAAATTATGTAACTCGCTGTTTTCTTTGTAATCTCTACTAAAATCACCTAAAACTTTGTGCAATAACTCATGGGTTATTACTTCGATAACTTTATTCGGAGTATCTACATGTTTTTTCCAGAAACTTACATTATAATAAAGAATACCTTCTTTTGTAATTGCAAGAGTCGGGATCTGTTCATTCAAAGGATCTTCTACATCAATAGCATATATCTCTTTTATAAATCCATTAGCTATCCATGAATCATATCCAAAAGTCTTTCTAAGAAGATCCAGTATCTGGTCTAGATATATCTGCTCTTCGTTTTGTAAACCATGATCTATAGCCATGTTTCAATCCACCAGCTTTCTGCTTTCGTTTTGTTTCTGAAGTAACATTTTCAATCCATTCCATCAATAGACTAAATTCTATTCTACATATTTTATTTGTCGTGATTATGTGATTATTTGAGTGATAAAAAATCTCAGGACAATTTGTCCACCCAACCAAAACATTTCTTCCTAAAGATTTTACTTCCGGGAAAAATTCACAAATTATCCACCAAATATCAGAGCGAAAAGTGTTTTTCGAATCTAGCCGGTAATTTTTTTCAGTATTTTTCGCCATATATAGAAAATTTGTATTGTTCTTTGTATAATAGAACTCAAAATCATCTACTTTGATTATCTCAAAAGGAGAGTCTATACTAGACAAAATACTAGAAAGGCTATCTAGTCCTGAGGTGAATCGGTAGGGAAGCACATCTAGTCTTCCTGTAGTTCTTCTATCATTGAACGTATCTGATCGACTATCTCTTCATTCAAATATACTGAATCATCCTTAAGCTTAATAAGAATATCTTCTAAGAATTCTATAAAACTACTCGAATTTTTCATTTGCTCCTCCTCGATGGAAATATCATAACGCTATATAGTATATATTTCCACGGCGTTTCTGTCTGAGCATCTTGAACATTTATTCGATCGGTTATCTCTGCTTGTCTTATGTTCATTAAATAATCTAAAAGGTTTCTTTTCAGAACATTTTACACATCTTTTTTCTGCCATGATCCATCCATCGCTACTTCGTATCCATATATCTTCTACTGATATTTTGGCATCAAAATTAGCACTAGGATTTCCAATCTTCACTAAATAATCAGAAACATCAATTTTTTTATCGTCATCGAATAATCTTGGCAATAAGGTATCATCTCTCCATCTTTTATTACTTCTAACATGAGCACAGGCATACAGGATAGCCTGCATCTTTTTTATCGATTTAGGAAACATTGTGTTCTGACAAACACAAGAAATCATTTCTATAGCTTCTTCATAATAGATATATTCTGGATCGTAAAGATACTCTAGCTCTAGATCATGATAGCTTACTACGAAAGTAGCTTTTCTCATATTTCTTTAAGTCCTTTTTATTCTAAATCATTTCCTTCATGTCAGTAAATTCATTCAAGCAGCTTTTGCTTCGAATGTAAAGGCTTCAAATGATTTAATAAATCTTAAAGCGGATTAAAGAAGGTACCATTGTTCTGAGACGCCAACTGCTGCATGAACGTGATCCCACCGTTATCTGTAGCTATATATATAGTATTTATTGGGATCTGTTGCCAATTAGCCATACTAATGTTTGCCAGGCTCTGAGTTGCAGTATTAGCTCCATTGCAATACGGTTCACCGTCAGATAAAACCAACATTTGCTTCATCTGTTTGGAGGACTGATTGGCAATGTTGAGAGTCTCGACTCCTGCAGGACCCAGACAGGTCCAGCCGGCAGCGTTGAGAGCCAGCACCCACGCCGTGGCCGATCCCTTGTTCGCAGGGTTGGCTCGCTGAGGAGAGGGATTCCAGGAAATATGGCCCTCCGAGAAAGCAACTACTCCAAATTCAGCTTGGCTAGATAATGAACTTATTGTAGATGTAAATTCTTCTTTTAACTGCTGAATCTCACCGTTCCAGCCCATCGAGCAGGACTTGTCGAGACACCAGAAGAAGGCATCCCCTTCATACTCGCCACCCCAGAAGTTGATGGTCTCGGGGGCATCTTCTTCATCATCGCCGTCTCCGGCGCCACCTGAAGGTAGATCGAGGGGTCTGCGAGCTTCTTCATTCGACTGTGACAAAACCACAGGCAATATAGTAAAAGATACATATGACAACATAGTAATAGCAATTAAAATCTTACTCATTAGTATACTTTCTAGTAATCGACCTGACGGAAGGTTCCGCCGTTCATGGCAGAAAGATTAATGTAGAACTGTTCTTCACCAGTATAGAAAGAACTAGTGAAGTAGATAGTATGTATCGGCAGATTCTCGAAGTTGGCTGCCGTGATCGACTCCATGCAGATATCTGCGTAGTTTCCACCGCCAGCACCCTCACAGTACGGCTCACGAGCTCCGCAGAGTATTACCTGCTTATGAGCACCCGAAGCTTGCTGGGCTAAGCCTAGGCCCGTGAGAGCAGCGTCCAAGAGGCAATGGTTCTCAATTGGAGCAAGTGTACCCATCCATGCCTGAGCCGATGCCTTGTGACCGGGTGAGGCGTGGCAGCAATCAGGACGCCAGATGTAGGTGGTCGAGTTGTAGGCCACGATGGCGAAGTCGACCGATGCCGAGAGCTGACTGAGAGTGGTCGACACTTCCTGACGAATCATGTCGAAGATGTCAGTCTCACCGCAGAAGCCATAGGCCGGCACGATGAAGACGAAAGTATCTCCTTCGAATTCAGATCCGTAGAAGCGAATCGCTTCTGGGGCGTCTTCTTCTTCATCATCATCTGCGCCTCCTCCTCCGGAGGGGAGGTCTAATGGACGTTCATCTCCAGCGTATGAATAACCACTAGTTAAAGTTCCTAATGAAAAATACACCTGATTCACAGCTAGAATGCTCACAATAGAGAACATTAACAAAAATCGCATGGTTTACCTCAATCTAAGTCAGATGATGCTTTAAGAAGTTACTCTTTTCAAACCCTAAATCTTTTAAGTAATCATGTAGATATATTTTGTTGCTATCTTCATTTTCCCTATAGAAAATACGAGCTAACCATCTACCGTACTTGCCTGTTTTCTTTGTTTCTACGAAAAATGGTCGATCTGTATCGTTAAACCACATTTTTACGGCTTCTTTTGCTGCTAATCCAAATGGCTTTTGGACTCCTCTAACTTCCGGTGTATCAATATCTAGTAATCTTACTCTAATATTATGTATTATTCTAAATCCTAGATCGATTGATAAATCCATTGTATCACCATCTACTACTCTTATTAGCTTCATTTTATAGATATACATGGTTAATTATTTTCATTATCGAATAGATCATTCCCCTGTGACATGCGTCGCAAAATAGATTTTAACTCTTTTACTTCATTTCTCAATTCACTAGTTTGATGATGAATGCCATGTATAACAGTAAGGTTATTATTCAGACCATGTTTGATTTTACCGACCTGTTCTTCAATTCTGGATATCGTTCTTATGCATTCTGCGCTTATCTCTGATTTATGCCCATTCCCGTTCTTAGTCTTTAGAAAAGCAAAAACTTCTCTAATAATAAGGATAGCGACTAGCGCGCCTACACCTAATTGGGTTAATGTATCTTCCATTTGATCACCATTTATGGTTGTGGCTGTAACATTACTTGCCAATTATTTACCAATAAATGCCCATTGCCTAAATGGGCGCTAGCTGCACCTGTCGTAGGCATAACCACTCCAACCGTGTTGGTATTAGGGGTGGCTAAAGAGTCTCCGATGTTGAAGCTTATGGCCGTCGTTTGATTCTGTAGCACACTGGGTACTGTTTTAAAGGCTATACATATGATTTCTACCGGTTCAGTTGGTGGGAGATACCACCAATCAACAGGCCAGCTAACATTGGCAATACATCCCATATTGACTTCATTGTAATCAGCAAACAGACCACCGATCATTAGGTCAGGTCCGAGGCCGCCATTTAGAGACATAATATAGTCAGACCAAACAACCTCTACGGGCACCGCAAAGTCATCTTCGAGGGACCATTGCGCGGATATTCCCCATCCACCAATTTGACTTGGTGTTCCTGGAATCCCGTCCTCTTCAACATATATTGGCACATCGAATTCGGTCTCAATACCCTCCGTATATGCGATGGTCTCGTTGTTTCCAAATAGGCTGAAGTATTGCATTTCTTCTGGCCCAGGAGGAAACGGACCTGTAGGTGGTGGCGGAGGGCCGGTTACCACAATGGAGGCATAGACCATTTCTGAGTAACCAGAGTCGTTGATTGCAATCAATACAATATCGTAGATCCCTGGATTCTGAAATGTATGTACTGGGTGTGCTTCATTAGTGATAGCACCGTCTCCGAACTGCCAATTCATAGCTGCATTTGCTGGCTCTGTCAAATTTACACAAGTGACAGTAAGAGGAGCAGGCCCAATAACAGGCGAGACTGTGAATTCTGCTACAGGTGCTGGAGGTGCTAGTGGTGGAAGCGCCGGCGCCGTAGAGTTGTTGCACCCCATCAATATCATTGTAGAAAACAATAGTATTAATACGGTTCTTCCCATCTTATCCCTCTATTCGTTACTTTCAGTGACTTCCATTATATCACAGTTTTGCTTATCTTTGATAATATCAACCATAGGGCCTAATTCACGATTACCCCAGAAATGGACTCCAGGGACCACAGAATAGTCCCTCCAGTCAGTAATCGACTCAAATTTAATAATATGATTTGATTGCATGCATGCTATATTATCATAATAGCAAACAAGAGAACAGGGGCGCTAATCCAGTCTTAACTCCTATGACCTCGAATTCGACTAGGAACCCGGTCTTCGCTTGAAGTTAAGTAAACTTGATTATCTGATATTAATCCATTTTTTTCATCGAAAAAGCAAAGTCTTTGACAGGGGAATCCGGCAGCAGACATATTCTGCTGAGCAAATTCATTGTCACTCTCAATAGTACCATTCGCAAGGAATATACGGTGGTTCAAGGTAGCGCTCGCATAAGTATGGAAATGACCAAACCACAAATAATCCCAGGGAACTGGGATGCTATCAATCCAACCCCAAGCCTTCTTTGCCACGCCATACCAAGGTAATCCAGCAAAACCACCTCGTATCTCATGGCCATGCACCATGAGATTGCCCCACTCGTATACTCTATCTACTATATAAAACTCTTCACTAATTTCCATAGTGATTCTGTTCTTTGTTTCTTTTCTATTCCCATTAGATCCAAGTAGATAAATCTTCAATACCTCGTAGCATACATTGTCCCAATTAGTTCTTGGGTGACTTCTGCCGCCCTTAGGACCATTTCTTCCGTGATTACCAGGAACAGTGCATATATGAATTTTAGGAAATGCTTCCGACAAAGCAAGTATACATTTAGCTATGATAGCAGGACCATTTTTTACTGCTTGATCAAATAAGCTTTGATCAATTAAATGAGCCTGAGTTGCAAAAATATCCTCCCCTTCAATCATATCTCCACCTAGATAAATTCGCAATTCATCAATTTTTGAAGATGAACGTCTCACTTCAGTAATATGATTAACTTTTTTAGCTAAAAGCATCAATCGTTCTTCAGCCATAGCGGTATCATAAGATGAAGTTAACTTACCTATATGGAGATCAGACAAATGAAGAACAGCAATCTCTTCATTTTTTCGTTTCCTACTATCCTTTTTACTCTTAGGAATATAAAGATCTGGAGGATCTTCATATGCTTGTGCAACAGCTTCTGTGATTAATTTATCACCTGAAGCAAGACCTTCTATCTTTCGCTTAAGGTCTTTCACTGTCTTTTTTAGTAGGCGAATAGAATAGCTTTCTTCTACGACTTCTTTTTCTTTGATCTTAGTCTTAGACTTAGACTTAGGCTTAGGCTTTTTTCTAGAACGTTTCTTAGGATCAATATCTATCGATATAAAACGTCCGTTACGATCTCTATGTAATTCCATGTATTAGATCCTCCATAATCCAAGGTACATGGGAATATAGCGCTGTCAAGTACTTATATTGCTTACTTTGAACTCTTTTTTAATATCTTGATAAACTTATCAGTACATTTTCCAGTATGAGCTCTTATCCATGTACGAAGCTTATCCTTTTTGATTATGATTTCTTTTCCGTTATGTAAGGTTTCCTTACATATTTGACAATAGCCTAAGAAACCACTCCGTACTGAATCAAAATCTTTGATTCGGCCTATCTTCTTCCAAGTCTCTTCATTCATATATCACCATATACCTATTCAAGATCATCAAAATCACTTTCTAAGATATCCTTCAGCCATACTATTTTGCTACTTTTTCCACAATTACCACATTTTATTGTAGTTGTACCAAAATATGGACTTTCGCATTCATCGATATCCTGAGATTTACAATCAGGACATTCCGGATCATAGATTGCCATAGGCGCCTATTCTAGTTATACAAGTATTCTATTTGCAATAACATGCACACTCTCGTTTCCTTCAGTATCTTTAGTTGCAATTTCTCCAAAGACAGTGATCCACAATTTATTAAGTTTTAACTTTTTGCTAGATGGGCTATATACATTAGCATATCTATAACTTTTCTCGGTCGCCTTAGGATTTCTGTAATAAGTTCTCATTTGTATCCAGTCTCCATCATGCCTCATGCATTGTCCATGTAATATAGCGGATGTAAACCCCGATTTTTCAGAAGGTTCACTAACTGAATAGAGATTAGTCTTTATGAAGTATTCATGACTACCATCCTTCTCTCTGCTGGCGATCGTTCCACCACGAACAGATAGGGATCCTTTATCCTCCATTAGACTTCGTATCTTAGAGATATAGCCCTTTTCCATATCTTCTTTCTTATATGAACAATTGACAAAGATAGACTGGTTTTGTAGACTACCTGCCCCGTTTATATCTATGTCTGGCAATTTAAGACGGCATGCTAATGTCCCGCCCCATTGCTTGGGCTTCCAATCTTTAAACCAAGTCACATCCCCTATGAGATAACAGAGATTCTGATCCATCTAGACACTTTCATTGCTATGATTAATAGCTTCTTTTAAATTGGATGCTTTCAAAGCTGGATTATCCGGATTTCTTGGATAGACAGGTACTTCATCTTTCATCTGTAAATGCAAAAGCACACTTGAAATCCATTGCTCCTTTTTCATGATTTCTTCATGAATCTTACGTTTCAAGATAGATTTTGCTTTGTCTGAATCATTACATTTATCAATCAATCCCCAAAGCTTAGTGAAATTCAATTGAGCAGACAAAAAGTATTGATTAGGAGAGTACTGTGCTTTACTCCTTGTTTCAGTCCTTGAGATAGTTACTTGAGGAATTTCCACTCCATCATCTATCAATTCCATGAATTCTTCTATACTGATAGAATCAGTCTCTTCAGGAAGTTCTATTCTAGTATCATTCAAAATAAATCCTCATCATCCTCATCATCATCATCATCATCATTGAGTATCTCTTGAAGTGGACTTTTAGTCTCTTCTTCAGTTATATCATTATCAACAGTAACTGAGTTATCTTCATCAGAAGAATATTCATAAACATCTTCAGTTTCAACAATTTCGTCATTAGTATTAGTCCTATCTGGATCACCTGGATTATCAGTTACTACATCGCCAAGATTCTCAGTAGCACCATTGTCGTCAAAATTTATGCCGATCATCTTCTTAGCATGAAAGATATAAAAATTTATATGTCCATTTAACTTAAGTTCATCTCGTGCATCAGACTTAACCCAGTTTTCAGCTGACTTATAATCTGAATGTCCGCTACTAACCACACGAAGAGATCCATTTTGCTGAAGTATCGAAACCTGGAAGGGGGTTTTTACTACAACTCGTTGCTTACGCTCTTTCTTGTCCATTTTGCCTCCTAGGGCTATAGCGTTTGCTATTTAATGCAAACGCAGAGATTGCTTTCCAGTCATTTAACCATGCTAGTGCTAATTCTGCACTATTCTTTTTTGCTATATGTAAGGGAGGATAGATAGTATATGTATCTATTCCCGTATCAGGAGTTTTGCTCCATCCTAAAACTTCTTTCAACGTGATTCTAGAGGTAGTAAATCCTGGATCGGAAAATTCATCATATTCCATCCAGGTAGCATAGGCTTCTTTTCCTACTAATACAATCACTTTTACTGTATTTCTAATTAACTCATACTCTAACAATAAACGTTTTCTGCAAGTCTCTATGCTGTCTATACTTGGGGGAAAATTGCTTCTGCTATGAGGTATCCAAGGCCTACATATAACTGAATTAGTGATATAACAATCTTTTTCTCGATTAATCCCAGCTTTTTCCATAGCAGCATTTAAATGCCAATTAACATTACCTATAAATGGCTTACCTTCCCTGTCTTCGATTTCACTTGGGGATTGTCCAATTACTAATATCTTAGGGTCTACGGAATTACCTGATCCAAAAACTGTTTGAGTTCTTGTCAAATGAAGTGGACATCTAAGACAGTCTTTCCAGTCTGAACGGATTTCATCAAGACTGTATGGCTTCTTTAAATGGTGATTCATTCTTAATTATCTCCAACATTATTTCTGCAGATTTTTTCCATGAGAGCTCCTTTGCGGTTTTTACCCCTTCTTCCGATACACTCTTCAAGTTACTTAAATTATTTATACAATAAGTCACTTGTTCTGCTATATGATTAACATCAACTGACATCCAAGATCCACCATTTCCACCAAAGAATATTCCGTCAAACGCAATTTCTTTATTCAAATTAGTTAATGGAATATGATTAGTTTTATTAAGATATTCAGTAGGAGCAGAATAGTTAGTAGCTAGACAGGGTATACCACAAGACATCGCTTCTAATAAAGGTAGGTTCCAGCCCTCTGCAAAATAAGGAAAAACTGCAAAATTCGATGACATATATATATTTCTAACAATAGTTGAATCAACATTATCGTTAAGAATAACATCTACTAAAAGATTAGCTTTTCTAGTGCTTTGAAATCTTAATACAGACAAATCAGGATAAGTACCATTAACTGGACAAAGATATTCATATCCATGTATCCTCAATTTTTCTACTAAATGATTATTAAAATCTGGTATAAATGGATTATTCCATTTAGCTATTAGTCTGATCGCTTCATCTGAATCTACTATATGCAAAGCTTCTAGCAAATTAAAATGACCTTTTCTCTTTTCTAATTTTCCTACACTACATATAGTTATACCATTATTTTCCTTATAGTTTTTAAATTCATCGATTTCATTAAATATAGTTCTATCAACACCACCTGGTATAACTCTTACAATCTTATTAGGCGATTTACTTTTAATAATATTTTTTGCCCAATTAGAACAAACCCATAATTCGTCTGTATTCTTAATACTATTTATTTCTGTAGCTGAAAATTCATCTAATTCAAAGATAGGAAATCCAACTCTATATCCACCACACATGTTGTGTAACCCATGTAAATGATATAAGAATATAGTTGGACATTTAAAATTAAATATTCTCGAATCTAATAATCTTTGTTCTAGTCTATCGCTTACTTTAATAGTTTTGCTATTAGAGATTATACCTATATCTATATTTTCTTTATTACATAATTCTATCAAATTTTCTGCTAAATTTACAAAGAATACTCCATATCCTAGATTGTTTATAGGACCAGCAAAAACTAAGTTTTTCAATAGTACCACCTCAGGTTATCTTTTGAATTAAGTAATTCTAATTGATCCATTTGTAAACAATCATGTTCATGTATCTCGTAATATCCTCTATTTTTTGTCATACCTGCCATTTCATGAGTCATCCATCCTATAATTGATATACGAGAAATATCATATGCTACTAATATATAATAATCATTATCTTTAGCATATGCTTTTTCTGTCAATCGTGCATGCAACAATGGTCCTATGTTCCATTTCTCATTAACATTAGTAGGTACTATCTTTATCTTATATCCCGCGTATTCAAAATCATACTTTGCAGGATAGCGCTTAAATTCAAGATGATTATTTATAAAATATGATTTTATCTCTGGAATTGAATTACCATAATAATTTGCAAAAGCTATCAAGGACATTCTTCTGTATCTAGCCCATGTCTTATTTGCATCTTTATCAAAATCAGTTAGCCAGCTGCAATATGCTTCTACGTCTATTAGCCATGGATGCTTAACGGGCATAGATATTATCTTATTTTGAAAGGATCTTAGTATATTCATACTACTCTTCTTTCAAAGAGTATAACTCTAGATATTCTACAGACATTCTATTCCTACTAGCAGTATCTATGCGAGGAGCGCTAGACATATTAGGTAGATCAATAGCATCATCATCTAATATAGAAGTAAACTGACTCATCCTTTTCTGCTTCTTTCTAATTGATTGCAATAATTGCCATCCGTAGTAATCCATTTGATCTCTATTCCCGATCGTATCTAAACAACCGGATCTAATCAAACTTTCTAATGCCGACTTATTTATTCCTATACTAGATAGTCTCGTGATACAATCTATAAAATCTTTATATAAACCATTCTTTTCCCGTTCTTCTACAATCTTTGAAGATATACTATCTACACCTCTTATCATAGTAAGATTACATTTAATACCATTATCATGCGGATATGCTTCCATTTTTGAACTATTTATGTCAGGAGCATATATCTTTATTCTATTTAATAAACAATCATTTACATATTTACGTTTATCTATTCCATCTGACTTATTACTAGAAGCATTTAACAAAGAAGTCATATAATATATAGGATACTTAGATTTGAGCCATGCAGTCCTATAGGTAAGAACAGCGTAGGCAGCCGCATGTGACTTGTTAAAGCCATAACGTGCGAAGGTCTCTAGCTGGGCAAAGAGATTGTCTGCATCGTCTTGAGACATATCTCCGTGTCCTAGAGCACCCTTCATAAAGTTCTTCTTCTCTTTAGCTACTAGCTCAGGTATTTTCTTGCCGACTGCTTTTCTAAACCTATCTGCCTGGTTATATGTATACCCACATACTTTTCTACATATATCCATGATCTGTTCTTGATATATAATAACTCCATAGGTCTCTTCAAGAATGCTATTCATTTCTGTATGCAAAACTTCCCAGCTAAAATTATCATCAAGATTCTTATATGTTCTGTTCTGTACATATTTTTCTAACATTGTCATTCCAGTTTCTTCGTCTATTGCGTCCATCGGACCAGGTCTATACAACGCTATCGCTGCTACTATATCACTAAATTTCTTTGGTTGAATTTGCATTAGCAAATTTCGTAGTCCAGGACTTTCGCACTGAAAAACACCTAATGAATTTCCTTTTCTCATTAAGTCATATGCCTCATCGCTTGTTAAGTCGTTATAGCTAGTATCATCTATTACTGTAACTGACTTATCTAACAGTGAATCGATACAATCTTTGATAATAGTAAGAGTCTCAAGTGCCAAGAAATCCATCTTGATCAAACCTAGTTCTTCTAAATCACCCATAGGATACTGAGTGAACATCATACTTTCGCTAACATCGATTGCGATCTCTTCGTCATCAGTCCCCTTAGCTTTTGTTTTACCACGCTTAGGCTTAACTGGACGCATCAATGGAATGTATTCGGTTAAGTCAGTGTCTCCTATAACAAAGCCGGCAGCGTGCTTGCTCACAGCCTTCTTGGCTCCTTCAAGCGCTATCGAATCCTTAGCGACAGTTTCCCATTTCTTGCTATTCTTTATATAAGCGCTAAGAGTCTCATTCTCACTAATCTGATCTATCATCTTCGCTCTGAATTCACCAGCTCCTTCAGGGATACTTTTTGCAACTATATTAATCTCATCTTTTTCTATTCCATATGCCTTGCCTACATCTCTAATAAGAGATCTTGCCCACATGTTCGAAAAGGTAGCTATTCTTGCTACATTCTTCTCACCATACTTTTGTTGTGCATAGGAGTATACTTCTCCTACTCTCTTTTTACAAAAGTCTATATCTATATCTGGAAGTGATATTCTTTCTGAATTAAGAAATCTTTCAAATATAAGTCCATGTTCAAGTGGACATATCTGTGTAATACCTAAGCAATAACTAACAATAGATCCAGCAGCGCTTCCTCTACCTGGTCCTACAGGTATCTGGTTCTTTCTAGCATATGAAATAAAATCTGCGACCATTAAAAAGTATGAAACGAATCCCATCTTTTCAATTATATCTATTTCATATTTAACTCGCTGGACAGCTTCTGATCTGAACTTTGATCCAACTGCATAGTATACTTCGAATCCTTTGCGTACTTGGTTTCTCCAGTATTTCTCTAAGTTTTCACCATTAGTATCAAAAACAGGAATATGATTTTCACCTACTGAGATATTAAGATCACATTGCTCAGCAATTAATATAGTATTATTTATAGCTTCGGGGTAATCTCTAAATCTGTGAAGCATCTCTTCCTTAGACTTTAGATAGAACTGATCAGAATCTGTAGTGAGTTTTCTTTCAGGATCAAATTTACCAGATATCGTTCTTATTGCAAAAAGAGTATCTTTTGCATCCCAATCGGATTGATTGGTATAGTGGACATCATTGCTTACTACAGTAGGTATATTCAATTCTTTTGATATCTTTAATGCCGTCTCAACAACTATTCTTTGCTTATCGACCATCCATTTCTGGCTTTCCATTCGACATTCATTCAATCCCATATCATTATCTGTAGAATGATCTTGTATCTCTAAGTAGAAGCAGTCCTTTTCAAAGGAACTCTTGAGCAATGCTGCATGTTCTACTGCTCTTTTATAGCTAGGATCAGTATATTCATATAGCTTAGTAGATCTATTATAGAACTTTTCTCCTATTGCACACGAATTTATTCCACCACTTAAACAAGCAGATGTCCCGATCAATCCTTCTCTGTGTTCATAGATCATTGCTGGATCTATCCTAGGGACATAACTAAATCCATTAATACTAGCTTTAGTAGTTAATTTAAGTAAATTCTTATATCCAGCTTCGTTTCTAGCTAATATAACTAAATGATCTGTAGGATTTGATTTATTCTTAGGTTCGTCTATCGTTCTTCTGGCGCAATAAAATTCGACTCCAACAATAGGCTTAATATCATTAGCTTTACAGGTCTTATAGAATTCAAAGCTTCCATGCATATTGCCATGGTCTGTTAAAGCTATAGCACAATACTTATTATTAACTGCTTCAGCGACTAAAGCATCTACGGAAGATATAGCATCAAGGATACTATAATTACTATGTACATGTAAATGCACAAAATCATTAGGATTCGTCACGCTCCTTCTTTCGTTGATCTATCTCTCGTGTCACTGCTGGATTAACTGTAACTGATTCAAAGTCTAAACCACCAGCTTTTTGCGACTCGCTAGAAAGTTGATTCCACTGCTCTGCTGTTGCACAATTCAAATGTCCAACTATGTCTGCTATTCGATTCTCATCAATATCTAGTTCCTCAAGTTCAAGACATATAAATTCTCCAGATCCTACGAGATGTGTATCTTCTGAATTGAGATAGCTATTCATAAATTCTACAGCTGATTTTCTATTAGGATAATATCCTATTGGTTCTAAATTCAAGAACTCATCAGTATATCTTTTTGTATTAACTTTATAGACTTTCATTGATTGCTGCTTCTCTATTTATTATATTTATCTTTTTGTTTAAATTATCTAAGTATTTAAATAGAATTTCAGCGGCCTCAGGGTGCGCCAAGCAGAATCCTTCTGCGTCTAGCATAGTTTTAACCATTACTGCTAATTCTTCAGCAGAATCTTTCATACTATCGTATTTCTTTCGTAAACTATCATTAAATTCTTGCACAATGCTACTACTTTCTGACAATTAAAAAAAGAACCTCCCGCCGTCCATAAAATGGAAAACAGGAGGCTCACACAGAAAAGGAACGGGGCAAAGTTATTGAGATCTGCTAGAACTCTTTACCTATACCAAGTAAAGTTATATCATTTCCTTCATCCCTACGAAACTCAACACTAAAATCTTTCATTAGAAGTTGAGTTCCATATTCAATTTTAACAGCATTATTGCTATCAGTATTCAAACTTGCTCCAGCAAAAATCGAGAAATTACCCTGTGTTCGATACGTAAGACCACCATGTAGGGTTACATCGTTATCTTCATTAATTCCTATACCATAGTATTCGCCAATCGGAAGATCAAAATGACCTATTTCATCTACTGCGGTACTATTGCTTTTAGTAATTTGCATCGAATCACCGTTCATTGCAAAACTAGTCAATTCTATTTCTCCCTTTGGGGGTGCTAAATCTAGATCCATATCTAGCATTTCAAAACTGCTACATCCGGTCAAACAACACACAAAAAGTGTAAGAACTATCCTCATCTCAAATCCTTTCTCGGGGTCTCCCGGACCCTCAGTTATCTATTAAAACTAATCGACTTATCCAGAATGTCAACCAATTCAATAGTATTATTCAGATTTAAAAATACTTAAGACTTTTCTTCGAACACTATCTTCATATCTCTTTAGTATATCAGTACTTGAGTTAGATTTATAATCACCACCGATACCAAAATGATACTGTATTCCCTCTATATCATTCTCGGGGATATTCGATGGACCTCTATCTCCTCCATTTGCGAACAATATATCATGATTAATATATTGTTTTTTAACTTTATTTAATAAATCTACTGCAGTACCATCCCTGTCGTTGAAGGGCATTACTTCTAATACTCCTTTAATCGCACTCATTACGGCAATCCGTTCATTGAGATTCATAAAGAAAAATCCCTTTTTTCTGATTAACCAATCGTCAGAATTTAAACCAACGACAACGCTGTCATATTTTGATATAGCTAAATTATTAGCTTCATTAATTAGATGGACATGACCTTCATGTATCGGATCAAATCCACCAGAAACTACAACAACAATTGGTCTGTCCATTTTCGTCAGTATATTATTAGACATTTATTTGTCCTCTATAATCAGGCTAATTATTGTGTTTAAAACTTCAGGACTATGTCCTCCTTCAATTCGCATCCTATTTAGAGTTCCAAGCAATCTTTTCTTAAAAGGAATAAACGAATGAATCTGTTTATATTTTTTAGGAGGCTCAGCTGCCAATCTACAATCAACTACCGATGAATTACTTTTTAATTCCATTGCTTGACGTACATCGATAAGGTTCTGCCTATTAGTATCAAATGGCCATCTTACATCGAATTCTTCTTCTCGTTTTAAATCAACATCTTTCATTATCCCTTATTCTACTCCTTCTTGTTCCCGCACCCTCAGTTATAGTATAAAAAATTTCTACTAATTGCTAGAACATTTTTCTACTAATCTATTCAATTTATCAATCTTATTATTCCTATTTAACAACATTTCTTTATAAAAGTCTAACTTATCTTTATCGTCATATTTACAATCTAATACTATGTCATTAACAAGATCAGAAGGATGAACTAAAGTATATCTTACTACAGTACCACGCTTTTTACCTCTGCCTTGTCTCTCATAGTACTTAATAACTTTCCAGCCAGTTCTTTCCGCTTCTTTAAGTAGATCTCTACGAGGCTTTAAAATATCTCCTCGAGTAGGAGCAGAGCTTTCCCATGAACCATTGCTTCTAACTCTTTCACAATGTTTTATAATTCTATGTAATTTATGAGGTTCGTCAACGTTCTCATGAGCGTTTCTACACATAAACTCAAATTCCTTTACTTCACAATCAGATACATATCTTGTATCATAAATGATATCACCTTGTTTTAAGGAATTATACAATTTTCTAGTATCCAAAAGTATTTCTCCTAAAAAAGAGGGACAACGAGAATAAAAAACCGGCCCGCCAAAGTAGTTATTTATCTCGCGTCCCTCACTCTATTGAAAGGCTAAAAAAAAGGGGAGAAGACAATGCGATAAATGCAAAGCCTTCTCCCCAGGAGGAGGTGTGTCAAACTGAAATTCTAAAGATAGCCAAAGTGCGAGTTAACGCCTTGTCTTGCTCACAACAATCAAGACAAACGATTACGTGCTAATCTCGTAATCTGACGAAACATGTATAACCTGTGCATTAGCTTTCGACTTCCAGCCCTAAGGCTGACACGGTCACATTCATATGGATTTACTATTTTAGCATAGAGGAACTCTAGCATTCTATGCGCCCCGACAGAGAGCAAGCTCCAACTGTCTTTCGTCTACCATACAATTTAGCACTACTTAAAGACTAGTATCAATAGCGCCTTAGCAATCCACGCCGTTTTGCGTCGATCAAGTCTCACACTTTGACTACGGGAAACTAAAAAGCTCGTACTCTGGATCTCATTAAACTAACGAAGAAATCCAGAGTACTCTTCGATATAGTCAGCAATTGAGCTACAACACGCAGCTACTGTGTTGCTCACAACGCCTTCGCTACTCGCTTACTTCGTTAGCTTAAGAGCTTATAGCGGCTATATCGAATAATTATTATTATTTTATTGAATCATTTTTTATTGATCTTAACAAGTTAAAGACATATGCTTTTCCATGAGATTTTTTACTCATAGCCTTAGATATATTCTTCAAATCTTTAAAATCAATATTTTCTCTATTCGCCATGTCTAACCTTTGTCCAGAAGCACGAGGTCCAGCAACTGGAATTTCATTAGTATTAAGATTTTGTTTACTATCTTTATAACTCAAAACCTCGTGTGCAATCTTATCATTTCTCATAAAGAACAACGGATTAACATAAGTTAAATTGGATAGTTTTGTATCTTTTATGTAGAGTTGAGTCATTTTACCATAGCCATTATCGACTAAAGTCTTAAATGAAAATGGTTCATTAAATGGAACAGATATTAGTTCTTCTTTGTTATCAATAGAATATTTATTAGCAGCCATTTCCCATAGCGTGACTACGGATTGCCTGTTATAAACACTCTGAATAGATAGACATACATCTATAGGAACAATAGATCCATTATCTTTTAAGTGAGGCATTTTATTGTCAGGCACAACTACTGCAACACCTTTAATTCCACCTCTAGTAGTGATCTTATCTCCAGGTCTAAGATTACATTCTTCTTTAATTTCAACTACAATCCTGATAGTTTCTCTACCATAACAAGAAGAGTTATACCGTTTAATACTAGAAACTATACCAATACCTTTTATATTCGTACAAACAATTGAATGTACTCTATCTTCTTGGTCATATTCGTCAAGAATTGGAGTCAAAGAATTTACTTTTTGACCAACTGAAATCATAACTTGAGTGTCAAATACAGTATTAGATTTAATAGTATATTTTCTGATACACTTAAATCTAGCTGCAGCCGATTCACTAAATGCTATAGCATCTTCATACGTATTATGACTTAAATTCATAATAGCAGTATTAAAATGCATTCCTTGTAATTTACTATTCTTCGCTTTAATATAAGGAATTTCAGAATTTACAACATCTAAAGATTGCTCATATTGAGCTCTAAGTAAATGAACTCGCTTAGAATTATATTCGATTCCAATTGCATTATCTTGTATAGTACTACAAAATAAATTACCTTGATCATTGAGAATTAATTCTCCTTTAGTATTTATCTTAGTTCCTTTAACTAGTCTATATGAATAATTAACATTATCATTTGCTCCAGTAGAAGCATAATCTACTAGACCAGCAAGTTGGTCAGGAAAATTACGTTTTTCTATTGCTTCTGGACTTAAACCCTTATCTATTGTTTCGTCAAAGTATATCATTTCAGGTATACTTTTTCTTGCAATATTACTATCAGGAATAAACTGACATAAACGATCAGATTTCAAAAAGTTATCTACGGAATTTTGGATTACATTTTCTGGCGGAATAGATCCAGTATGAAAGAAATTTTCTAATGAGTTACACATAACTTCATTTATCTTTAACATAAATATCTTACTTGGATTATCAATAATATATTTCTTACCTTTTAAGATATAACTGTAATCAATTCTAGCTCTTCTAACAATCGCTCTAGATACACCATTAATCTCGTATACATTTCCTTTAAATAAAGGTAGTATCAATGAAATCGTACAACTTCTTATTCCTACACCAGTATGTCCAGAAATATCTATCTCAAATTTTTCGATATCATTTTCTATGATACTCGATTCTGTATCATTAGATTGACAATCTAAATTTTCAATCTTTCTAACATTAAAATTAAATCCTCTAGCTGATAATTTCTTTGTCAGCATATTATGCATACTCATTTAATCTCCAAGTATTTTGTATTCGTCAGAGCAAGATCCATATGGATCAATTTCATGACTAATTAAAACACGACTAGACAACTCATTTCGCTTATTCCTATTTCTTGTAGTATTAATTTTAGTAGCAAGCGAATATAGCGGAAAATGTTTCTCAACGTAAGTTCTTAAATTTAGTTTATATATATTAAACAAATCAGTAAATTCAGAAATAGAACAATCTAAATCTTTTACAACAGATTTTCTTATAGATTTTGCGACATCCTTATAATTAGTTACATCAAAATCAGTAAAATTCATATGATATTCTATTAGAGTTAATGCCTTTCTTTTTGAGACAGTATCGACATGAGCTTTATCAGATAGTTCGTTTACTGTATGCTTAATTGGTATAATCATATACATATGAGCAATGAATGGAAAAGCAAGTTTTATATTTAATTCATGTTCTACTAAACATTCTAAGATCTTATCAATATCTTTTCCTGTTTCACCAGTGCCATTAATAGCAGCTTTCATTACCATGAATTTCATATTATTAGGATTTCCAATTTCATGTTTAGAATTCATTAATGCCTGTTGAATAGCTTCAGAAATATACATTGCAGATCTGCGAACTTTATCGCTACCATTCTTTCCAACAAGTTTTATATCATTAGCAGTTTGACCAACAGGTCCTAAAAACATTTTCATTGTTAAATTTATCTTGTTGATATTAATGCTTCGATTATAGAATTCTTTCTTATTGATTCCTTTTGCGATACAAGCAGTATCTTCTTTATACTTCTTATCTAACAATGTATCTAAATCATGAGTTTCCATTAAAATCTCTTCAGGATTTATACTTAATCCGTCAGGAATTAAACGCCTTTTAACTTCTTTATTAAGTTTATCAAGATCGTCTATTTCATATGTGCTGCTAGCATGAGTGTTCATATTAAGTTCTTTAGGCCATTTTCGAGAAGATTCATTCATAAAGAATTGTAGAACATTCTCGCTAGCCTCTTCAATGCAATCTTTATCTTTAGGTATCCAAAATCCAGTTAATGCATCACCGTCATGATCTAAATTAAATTGCTCATGTAACAACGGATGAATCTCGATTGTATCGTTGCCAGAAGCACGAGCTCTCATTACTTCGATAGAACCGTCCCAAATTGCAGGAAAACGAGTGATAAGACAAAAGTCACCATGTTTTCTTTCGGAAGCACGCATAGCCTCCCTAGGAACACCTATCCAATCTACTCCATAATATGAATTCGGTAAGGCAACTGCTCTAAACGTATCTGAGCATCTATATGAAACACATATATTCCTGAATAAACCAGATTTACCCCAAACTGAATCAGATAACGCTCTATTAATATAGCTATTTATTGCTGAAGATACTCGACTATATTCAAATTCGTCATTCAAGTATCCTTCTTCTACTTTAAGAATTGTATTAAACATGATATGAATTATGTCTAGAATCCAGCAATCTTGTTCAATAATTGATTTAATTGGCGGAAGAGAAATCATATCTATTTTTCTTCCATAAGGATCTATTACTGGTTTCGACAACTCATGAATATATCCATTCTTTTGAATATCAGGGTCTAATACAGTTTTTTCTACACTGTCAAGTAACTCAAGTGGAATTAATTTGGAAATATCTTTAGTCTTTTTTACTCGTTCATCATTAACAAATATCTCTAAGGGCTTCATTGCCATTCTTGTTCCTCCTCGTCATAACATTCAAAAGGTAATGAAGCAAATACGACAACAGTGTCAGTGTTTTCTTTTTTACTATGTCTTACTGTATAACTAATGAAGTCAAGATTTAAAATAAAATAACTTTTTGCATTAGATTTTGGTCGTAATTTACTTACTTTAGAACCACAAATATTTGTAGATTCTTCTTTAGAATGTGCAAAATGATACATTTCTTGAAAAGCACTAGTCATTTGCATACTAATACAAGGAAGATATCTAGTTTGTCCACGATTATCATTCGAGCAAAGTTGTGCTGTGAATGAACCGTTCCAGTATTTCAACAATATCGTAAATTGAGCTGAATCCACGCTTCCCCTCTTCTTCCCCTAATGTAAAATCGAAGTATCTAATCCCTCATTTAAACTTATCTCAGAAATAATAGTTTCAAATTTAATATCATTTAAACAATGAGTAGGATAGACACTAAATAAACTACCTAACTTCTCTTTGTTTTTACTTACCTTTAAGAGAATATTAGCCATATTGTTATAATCGAAACAGTATAAAGGAATATGCACATGTAGCACTCTCTTTTCATTACATGTTTTACGAATCATAGTATGTCGATTAGAGATATATGTAGCAGACTTATCTTTAGTTGGCCAATTAGATTTGCTTTCTATTTCTAATCTTTGACAAACAAGATCGGGGTAATTCTCTTCTAAATCATTAATATTATTTGGATGAACAAATTCAATTCCCATAAAGATTAAAGTTCTATTCATTATAGGAACTTTTTCTATTAGAGCGGTTTCCCCAATATCCAAAGATATGTCGTCTACCGCGGTGATCACTCGCTCTATGATAGAAATTTTTACAATAAGTATTAAGATAAACAAATGGAAGTACAGTCTTATGCGAATCTTTATCTTCAAAATTCTTTGCTGCAACAACTATTGGTGGATTAGCACAACATGTACCAAAGTCTTTATCTCTTTTATCACCTAAATGTTCTTGCCATTTATCTGAATTTTCTCGTATAGATAATTTATCAAAAAATACACAATTTTTACATAAAGATCTACATTGTTCAAATGTATCATCAAATTCTATATCATTTGGTTTTACTCCATTTTGTTGAAAATAACTTTCTAAATTATCTTGAAGTATATCGTCTGAAGTTTGATGTCTATTGATAGGATTCTTAGTATACACTAAAGTATGATCATTATAAAAATTATCGTCTTTAGCATCTTCGAATTCTTCAGCATTTATCGAACTAGTTGAATCACTAAACTGCATTCTAAGTTGTCTCTGCAAAATCTTCCTCTTTCCCCACTAAGATATTAGTTCTCTAAGACTACTTCTCCAGATTCACCATTAATTAAGATTAAACTCTCTGTCATTTCGTTGAATATAGCATTTCTTTGTTCTTCAATGGCTAATTCATATCCTCCTAATATAATAATTGCGATAAGTAACATAGTACCTGCTATCGTTCCAATGCTATTACTTACCATTAATATGAATAAAGCATTTAATAATGAGCTAGTCTGTTTACTAACCCATTTAGTATATTGCCATAAACTTTGACCAATACTGTTAAGACTTTTTCTCATGAAATCTCCTAAGCTAATGCTTCTGCAAAAGCTGCATCTCTTTTGTTAATTTTCTCGTTTTCATTTTCAATTGCAATATCTAAAAGAAAACTTGTTCCAAGACCGGCGATAGCTGCTGCTATCAATCCGATAACAGTCGCACCAAACATCCAATATGTTAAAAATGCTGCACTGATATCAAAGAATCCTGGGAACTTAATTGCAATATTTTTTAAGAAAGGTATTCTATTATATATAACTGCGAAACCAGCAAGAGTTAATAACCCAAGCAAGATTCCAGTAGTTACTAAATAGCTACCCCACATCATTAGAATTGCAAGAAGCGATCCTAATGCAAGATACCTAATGGTACGATCCGTAAGATATCTGTACAATTTTTTCATAAATATAACTTCCTAGTAAAAAACCCGAGCCACAGGATTGCTCCTGTGACCCGGATCTTCTTGAAAGGCTAGAAAAGACCTATAACTGTCCTACGGCTTGTCGTCAAAAGGTGTACTGTCCATTGATTCGGATGTTTCAACAGGAACGCTTACACCATTTTCTTTGCGATATGCTCGAAAATCCGTCTCAATCTGTTCAATAAAAGCATCAAACTTTGTATTGCTCAGATTGACCGGACCAATAGGAACCATTTTTCCATTGATATCTTCAACATTCAACCAACAAGAAACAGGAGGGTATCCTTGACCACGAGGTCTTGCGGCTATTCCTTCTTTGATCGAAGAAACTTCAGACATGGAAAGAACGGGATTCCCTTGTCCTCCAGGCTGATTTCTGAAGTTAAGGATATAACGATAGGTATTCATAGCAGTAGTAGCAAGTACTTTTACGGCGTTATTGACATTGTCTAATGCAATTTCCATATCTTTATTGATCTTGCTGGACTTTACTGAATTAATTGCTTGATCAAGAGCATTGATTTCAGTCTTAAGACCAGAACTATCGTTCAGAAGAGGAAAGCTCCAATCTGTACCTGTCTCTCCTGCAGTAGTAGAGAAACTCTTTGCTGCAGCTGTAACCGAATTGGAAAGATGATTAATCCTTGCCATAATAAAAACTCCTTCTAGCTAGACGGTGCTAGCTGTGTTTGTGTCACTTCTTCGGAAGACGAATATTTTTCAAGTAAATTCATCTTCGCTTTATCAAATATCGAGCTATCAAACCCTTGATAACTCAATGCACTTTTAGCTTGTTTATGTGCCTTTCTGAGATCTTTAGGATCCCACATAATACTCAAATCAGTACCAATACTAGGTGTAACTTCAATTAAACTTTTCTCAATATGATTAGCAACATACTTAATTTGTGCTGCTTCTAATCCAAGTTTGATTTGTTCTCTTTGTTTTTTAAATCTATTATCAAATAAAACCTGTCTTACTCTTTTGGCATTAACAATACCAACTCCACTGATATAACCAACACCATACAACGCTTTAGTAATCATCAGTATCCTCCGTTTCAACTGCTAAACAAAGATTGTTTATAATATCTTTGTCTGTTGTTTTTGTTTCAATATTGTTTGCAATGATTTCTATAATTTGCCTAAAAGTCTCGCCTTTAATATGGGCGTTACTTACTTTTTCGACTACCTCTCTATCAGTCAATGCTAATTGACAAACTCTAGCGTACTTTTTTACTTGATAACTATTCGTAAGATACTCTTCTGTATTAAGTTTTCTTACTAATGTTTCAAGTGAGAATAGCCTAGCAGAATTCTTTGCAATAATATCTGTTAGAATATTTAATTCATTTTCAAATTTTTCTTGGATATCACTAAATGAGTTATTTTCATTTTCCCCTTTACCTATTTTCAAATTAGTTCCTTTCCATTTTGAATCTAACTTTGCAACAGGGATCTGAAAGCAAAGTTTGTAACATGATTGTCATATTCTTAGAAGCATTTGCAATTTGTCCAATATTAAATCTGCTTTTATCATATATATATGTTTCTATTATCAGATTTCTATTGCGACAGGATAATTTCTTTATACTGTCTAAAGCAACTGAACAATTTTTGTATTTCTTAGGTTCTTGTTCTTTTAACATTTGTATAAGTTTTGTATATAATTTAATACCATTATCTAATGAGTAATTCTCATTAAAATCTTGGTTCTTAAGTTCAGATATATCTAAAGAACTTTCAATACGCTTAGAGATTTCCTTACGATCTTCTTCAGTAAACTCTACAAGAGGTATTCTTTTCCAGATATCATATGTATAAGAACTTCCATTTTCATTTACTGTAACAGTATTCTGCTGTCTTCTATATCTAAGAAAGTAGCCCCAGCAAATCGTTTCCCATTCTTTTTGGTTAAACTCACCTACTGGAACACAATATGTATAACTTTCAAGTATAGAATCTATCGAATGGTCTCCTTTATTTTGTAGATTCTTAGTATGCTGAAACAATCTACGAAGACAATCATTACGATCTCTATCTAGTACAAATCCAATATTATATTTGTATTTAGTACTTATTGAAAGAATAGCTTCAACATCAATTGCTTTCATGTCTTTTAAGGGAACCTTGATATCGTTTTCTGCAGCAACTTTCTCATAGGCTACAGTAGCTTCTTCAAGTTGTTGTTGAAATAACTCTTGTTCAATGTCTTCTTTACTCTTACCAATGAGTAAAGGTTTCCATGTTTTAACTATAGTTGCAAACCTCTGAACATCGTCAACTACAACTATAATATTATAGCTATGTTTATTAGGGAGTATTCTAGCTCCCCTACCTATCATTTGCATGAATAGGGTTTCAGACATTGTAGGTCGTGCAACTAATATAGTATTGATACTAGGACAATCAAATCCTTCTGTAAATACTTGACAGTTAAAGACAATATCAATATTACCTTTATCAAAGTCTTTTACGGTTTGAAGTCTCATTGATTTGTCAGTTTCACCAGTAATAACTTTACATATAATGCTTTTATCTAATTTCTTAAATTCAGCCATTAAAGTATTACAATGATTAACTGAAACACAGAATACAAGTGTTTTACCAAACTTGTCTTTTTGCTTATACCATTCTGATGCAATTTTCTTATTTCGATCTGGGTCATCAAGTGAACCTAATGACTTTTGAGTGAAATCTGCTTTAGAATTTTTTGATAATTGATAATATTTATCAGTTCGGATTTCGAAATAGTCTGGCTTAGCTAGATAACCTTCTTTAACCATATCATAGAATGTAGTTGAATAGATTACCTTTTCAAAGTTAAGAGCCCTGCGATCTAGCCTAGTGGGTGTCGCTGTGAGACCAAGCAAATGCTTGTACTCAATTCGACCTATCAACTTTGAGTAACTGTTCTCATAGTCGTCTTCACTAGTAGCAAAATGATGTGCTTCGTCTACTATAATTAAATCAAAAGTCTTGCACTTTCGAGTAAGATTTCTAGCAGACTGAACCATACATACTGTTACGTCGGAAACTTCTTTAACAGTTGCAGTCCATTTTGCAGTATTACAACCAAAATATATAAATGTATCATATGCTTGATCACAAAGTTCTTGTCTATGTACTAACCATAAACAATTCTTGATCTTTCCATTTTTAATGGAATCAGCTACGAATTTTGCTGCAGTGATAGTCTTTCCACCACCAGTAGGAAGACAAATCATGCCACTTTGAAGTCCACAATTAAAGAATTCTTCTTCTGCTGAATTGATTGCTTTATTTTGATGAGGTCGAAGTTTAAGTTTACTCAATGATAAATCTCCTTTCGTTCTAAGATTAATCTATATTAGTATCTACAAATTCTTTAAAATTCATGCTAGTTAAAATCTTAAGCTTAGATTGAAGTTTTTCACTTAGTCTTTGTACCATTCTGTTTAATACAAAAACCATAAGTGTAGTTGTACCTATAATTGTTAAGAGAGATGTGACTATAGCAATGATAATTGTACTTATCATTTATATACCTTTCAGTTAAAATTATAATTAATCCATGCTTTTAATATGTTTACAAACATATGCAATAGGATTCCTATCCCATTTTTCTGCTCTCCAAGTCATAACGTCATACATCAACTTAGTGGGATGTACTTTAAGTTTTTTTGCAATTTTAGTAATAGTTCGAATTTTAGGTGTATTCACATACCAAGATCTAATAGTCATATAATGACAACCAAGTTTCTTCTTAAAATCCTTTGTAGCAATACCTTTTTTAGTAGCAATAACTATCAATGGATTACGCATTCTATGTATAGATCTTGCTACAATTTCTGCATTAGTTTCAGAACCAGCTTTCTTTAATTTACTTTTCATAAGATAAATCTACTTTCCATATTTTCGTTCATTAAATATCGGTTTAATCTTTTCCCAGTACTTAACAGTACTATCCTTAGCAAATCCATTAGGTCCACCATTATGGGTTCTAGCGATTACTTCAGGGTCGAAATACTCCATTGCCTCCGGAACATATCGTTCCATGTATGCAATTATAATAAACTCTGAATATTCCTTGTTAAAACAATCATTATATTCAAAGATTGGAGAAGAAAGAGAAGGATCCCATTCTACTGCATCAAACCAATAGTTATACTGGATTTGATATGCTCCAATAGAAGCACCATTATCTCCTATAGAATCAGCTTTACAATTAGATTCTACTTGACAAATTGCGTCTAACAGACACTTCATGTCTAATGATGTACTAACTGATTCACTTAACAAAGTAGAAAAATCTTCAATTTGTTGAGAATCGACTACTTTAGTTTGGTCATTACTGTGTTGAGTGTAAGTATATACAGTGTAAGTATATACATATATACTACTAATACAAATAGCAATTATTACTAACCAACTTTTAAATTTCATTACATTCCTCACTTTCCTTTGTAATTCTTACCAAATATCTTCTTAAATATTTGGTCAGTCTCTTCTGCTGTAAATGTTTTTGGATTATCTGGACTAGATCCGGAATCATCTTCAAAACCATGTTTTTTTATTGCTTCATGTCGTGCTAATGCCCAAGACTCTGGCGCCTTATCCTTATAGAAATGACCCCAGGTCTTATACTTATTCCAAGCCAATCTAGCGTCAGCAATACTATCACAATGATTAGGTGAACCTATAGATGTTCCTAATCCTGTATTTTCGGGAGCTGAGATCTTATTCCCAGTACAATCAATAAATTGAATATTTCTATCTTTAGTACTCATGAAAGGATCTGCTTCCCAACCACAAGTTTCACAAATGTCATAGTCTTCTTCAAATGCTTCAATCTTGCCGCAGATTGGACAGTTCATTATATCTCCTAATTTTCTGCAATATATTTATTTATTTTCTGAAGATGTTCTTTTACATTTAAGTTAAATACTTCGATATGATGATCGTAAGCGATACGAACAGCTTGACCTGTTCCTCCGTTAACAGACATTATCCTACCTTCATCGTCGTATCTTGATCCGAGGGCCCAACAAACGAGGAAAACAGAAGGTTGTCGAAGATCTGGCCCAAGAACTTGAAAAGCATTCCTGGCCATGAGTTTCCTTGCATAAGCGCTAAGCTTAGAAGGTTTTGGATGGTAACGGTCAACAGTGGCATACGCCTCTTCCCCTAATTCCCCAGTCAAACTATTAACAGTGAATATCTCCTTATTCCCAAAGGAAACACCTTTCTCGAATGCGCTGTCTGCTCCTGTTGCTCCTCCACTTCGTAAAGTCCAATCATGATCTTCTAACGTATTCGCTAATTTTGTCATTATATTTAATATGTGGTTAGGGGTACTTCTGGCACCCACTCCGGCATAGCACTGATAATTACTCATGTTCTAAATGCTCCTCGATCATATCAGCATGCTTAGCTAAAATCTGAGCATGACATAACTTGGGAGAGCACCAGCAACCTAGTACTTTCCCTTTTAATTCAACTAATGCAGCAATCAACTCTCTATTTGCAAGTAAATAGTCTTCATATCTTCTAACAGCTTCTTCTCTAGTGTCAGTTTTATGAATCGCTTTTGTGTTATATCTATGAGAAAATGGATTACCCCATTTAGTAGGTCTTCCTACATAGATATACCTATCTCTTGCAGCACGAATAGCAGCAATATCTTTACAATGAATCACTTCAGTTTCCATATATCTCCTCATTCCCCCTTTAAAAAAGGTAAAAGAATTAGCAGCAAGAACAGTTCTTACTTGTCAAGCACCAAAAGATGAGCCGCATCTAAATTTGACATGCTAATCCCCTTACCTATTTTTACATTTATTTTGTTTAATTTAATATTAATTGAACAAATCCGTTTACACCGATACTATCAATCCTAACCTGCCATACACCATGCTCTCCTATATAAGAGCTAAGCTTAACTTCTTGCCAGGAATTCATACCTTGACCTACGAAAAATTCGTTAAACACTTCATATCCTAGGCCATCATATATTCTTATTCTGACAGTACCGTCAAAATCTATTCCTAGAAAGTACACAAAAGTGTAATTATAAGCCGTATACCAATCATATGTATCTGAGTTATTATAGTTACTAAAGTCGCCTTCATACATAAACTCATACATAGTACTAGATATGTACGGATTGTTATAGTCAACTTGATAACCATGATCATGATTATTACAGCCGGCTATACCAACAGATATACTCAATAACAATATAAGAAAATATCTAATCATACTTAATTCCTTTCATTCTCACTATATGCCTACAGTTGCGTCTCCTGGTGTTACATACCTACGTAACCAACCGAAGTTTGTCGAGTATCTACAATTAGAGGTGTTACACTGTGGATGCTTACTGGAGGCTCGTGCGAATCACACTGTCGAGTACCTACAATAAGAGGTACTACACTGTTCACGGGTTCGCTGCTGCAAGCAAGCCGGACTGTCGAGTACCTACAATAAGAGGTACTAGACTGTAGATACTTTAAATACCACTAGTTGTAGATACATTTCCGGGACTTACGTAAATCACAAACTCACGAATGAGTTCGCAATAGATTACTGCCCGGTTCACGCTTCACTGAAAACTGCTCCATACCTATAAGACTATAAATAGCCTCAACGTCGGAGTCTTACACTCTCTCCACGCGCTCTACCCGCCTGACCGGCGGTGAATTTCAAAATCAACTTGCTTTCTTTTTACTTAGAGTATTCTCATACTCATTACGTAAATTGATAGCTGCATTTAGATCTCTATCCATAACATGTTTACAATTAGAATTTTCACATACATATTCTCTTTCAGACAATGAAAGATCTTCTTTTACATGTCCACATTCTGAGCATGTTTTAGAAGAGGGAAAGAACTTAGAAACAACATGGACTTTAAATCCATACATTTGAGCTTTATATTCAAGCTGTCGTCTGAATTCATAAAATGAAGCATCTCCAATTGCTTTAGACAATTTTCGATTTTTCATCATGTTTTGAATACTAAGATCTTCAAGTACAACTACAGATAAGTTCTTAGTTTTTGCAATATCAGTTGTTGCTTTATTAATTGCGTCTTTACGCATATTAGCAATACGATAATGCAATTTAGCAACTTTTTCTCTAGCTTTCTTTTGCCTGTTGCTTCCCTTAGTCTGTTTAACTTTTATCTTTCTTTGATATCTTGCAAGTTTAGCTTCTAGTTCTTTAAAAGCTTTAATATTCTCAAATATTCTACCATCTGAACATGTAGCTAAAGTCTTAATACCTAAGTCAATACCAATAGTGTTTTTATTTTTAAGCAATGGCGGATAAGTTTCTTCTGATCCACACAGGACAGAAATAAACCATCTTCCAGCTCTTTCAGATATAGTCACGTTAACTACATTTTGATCTTTAGGGATATAATTTTTCTCAGCTAATCTAAGCCAACCAATACAAGGTAACTTGATTCGCCCAGACTCTACATGGAATATACCAGTAAGCCTAAATGATTTAACTCCCTTATATTTAGATTTATACTTAGGAAATCCAACTTTACGGCCTTTTTTAGTCTTACACCACTTAAAGAATTTCTTAAATGCCTCTTCAAGATCTCCAAATGCGCAATTAGGTATTCTAGACGAATAATCTTTGTGCCATGAAAGATTATCTAGCTTCCAAGCATTCCATTGCTTAGTAATATCCCAGGCGTTAGACTTTAATTCTCTATCTTTGACACGCGATAATGCCCAATTATATGCAAATCTTCTAAGGCCAGCACAACCTAACATTAAAGATTTCTCTTTATTGTTAAGTTTTAATTCAGTCTTATATGCTTTATATGTATTAAGCTTCGTTTTTTTTCCGCTATTTTTCTTCTTAGGCTTTTCTAATACCTTTTCAGTCATATTAGTATCCTTTTTAGTTAATTAATTATAAATGATCCTATCGTTATATATATGACAAATAGGACAAAAGCAACTATACTGCTAAATGCAAATATAGTTGATAACTGTGATAGCATTTTCATTTTTAACATTCCATGCCTCCTGATTTTAAGATAGCACCAAAAGAAGGTATCTCAACGACCCTCTAATGGTGCTAAAAATAGGTAGGCAAATTGATTTATATAATACCCGTCCTCGGATTCGAACCGAGACTGAACAGATTTTAAGTCTGATTCCTCTGCCATTGGGATAGACGGGCTTATTTTTATAGAGACTTCTCGAAATGAGGTGCACTGTAATGTTGCATGGTCTTATGAATCTGTTCGACCGATGCCTGGCATACAAGTGTGTTTATTCCTCTATTACTACGCTGAAGAGTCAATACTACATGCCCCCGAACAGTTTTCTCGAGCTTCTCTTCGTAATCTTTCTTGTCTTTATCAGTCTTTTCAGACTTATTGAAATTATCTTCAATCTTAGCGATCTTTTGATCATAGGTCTTATCATGACCTACTTGACAGATTGGACAATACTGCTCTGGAGTGTACTTTTTAGTACTCTTTATTACTTGCTTCGCCATTAATCCTCTATTCTTGTAATGAACAAATTAAACTTCTAGTACCATAGATAATACCGGCACAACGATCTACATCTCCTGGAGAATAGACGTCTGCTCTAGGTGCCTGAACGGCTACCATATAAGAGACAACATATATCACAGGAATACCATCTTCTTCTGCAGGAGGCGGAAGATTAGTTACTTCCTTAACTCTTCTACGCTTCAAAGGTATAATACCGGTAATATCGTTATCTCCAGTAGTTATAGAACTTTTCATGTCTTCATATTCAAATATAACCCTTGCTGGATTATCACATCGATTAAAATAAACCCGCTGTTCTCTCAAATGACCATCTTTAAAAGATGTTCCACTACTGATAATGAAAGTAAATCCATGCGGACACAAATTTACTAACTTTATTCTGTTTTGATCGAATGGTTCTGGAAGTATTCCAGTAAATATAGCCATATATTCCTTTATTCTGATAAGAACAAGTGTGGCTCAAGCGTGCTTAAGATAGCAGCCGGACTACAAGTCCCATTCAAGAGATTTCTCTCACGACTATCCTCAAGTAGCCACACGCCCGAGCCACTCTTGCTCTCATATATTATTATGGGTCAACTTGGACTCGAACCAAGGACCGCCGGATTATGAGTCCGGTGCTCTAACCAACTGAGCTATTGACCCGACTTTTCATTAAAATGAGGATCCTACTTTGTGAACGACCTGTCTCGTACCAGCCATTATGTGCTCCCAATAGGTAGATTATGGTACAGCCCGTGGAATCTATTGGATTACTATCCGATATCAACTCAAGAAACTGAGACTGCCTCAACAGGCCAGTAGGATCCTCCCCTACTGAATTATTACTTCTTTATCCAGAACGCTGGACCCAACTCGTTATAGATGTCTTGATGTTCATCAGCCATCCTCACATTAAATACAGCTTCAAGCTCGTTAAATATCTTACTCGAGTCATTGAGACCATATTGATATATATCTGTTATAAATCCAGCAGAATCTACTTCAAAATAAAGTACATTCTTACCGTCATAAAACAACTCTTTATCAGTATTCTCTTCTGGATCATAGTTCGGAAGACTTGATCGTAACTGAACACTAAATCCCTTACATTTCTCTTTAATCTCACTTAAAGCGATTGGTTTTAGTGGTCTAAAATATATAGACATTACTATACATCTCCGATTTCATGCTCTTCGAACTTACTTACATAGCTAGCAAATCTGCTAAAGTCAATAACACCTTCTCTATGAAGGTCCATTATGGCCATAGCTACAGCATGTTCTTTATCAAAGTTCAATCCTTCTGGATTTGTACACTCTGCTCTATGATCCAGAACAATATCTATTGCACCAGCAATAGTATGTTCAAGCAAATCTCTAGATTCTATTTTTTCAAATTGCATTCCTTTAGAATTTCGAAAATAATCAATCAATAGAAATCCATCTCCACCTTTACGGGAGATCATATTAGCTAGTTTACTCATGAGACACACTCTCCTTCAAGAATACGAGAAACATTGTTAACAAAATCACAACCATCTGCTAGCGTGCTAATAATCCTGACAGTCTCAGGATCTTTCACACTCTCTAAAATAGAGGGATAGGAAATACAACCAAACTCATTCTCTGAAGATTCAGAGTTATTAAAAGATTTATAGGATCTATTCTCAACTCCGCTAAATGCATCTTTGAGCAGATTGCCAAGATGCTTTCTTCCTGCTGTAAGTGTCCCTTTCTTGGTCTTCTTATACCAGAATTTCTTGGCCTTGTCATATACATATGATTCGTACCAAGCATTGAACTTATGTACAGCCGGCTTACGGGTCCATATCAACGCTGAAATACTCTTAGGTCTATTAAAGAAACAGCCTGAGGAAATAAACGAATGATGCGAATCATTGACATTAAATGCATCATGGAGCGAACGCTCCTTACACCATTCCAAATGCCTACCGATACTAAAACGTCGCTCAAGCGAGAAATAGAGATAATCTATTCCTCTCTTATCAGTACGGATCTCAGCATTTGTTTCACCGTAGCTATAGTAGTCTACACCACTAAGCCAGTTATACGAACTTTTCAAGTCTTCTTCACTAAGAGGGACATAGCCCTCATG